>JADMIO011814692.1_pt1 | contig 32105 bp, 26 predicted proteins | sample 8958161 | NCBI WGS metagenome assembly JADMIO01 (sample SAMN16585339, study PRJNA669376) | soil metagenome | isolation source: Crop rotation soil | place: USA: Cullars Rotation, Alabama | collected 2011
GCCGCGACAACTTGTCCACGTGGAATTCTAAGCTTAGGATCCCAATGTGCTGGAAAGTTACTTCATTTTCACCTGCATTAAATGCAGTTCTGATAGCGGCCCTTTCAGAAGCAGCAACAACTACTTCATCATTTATCAAATAATAGGAGGGACGAATGCCATTAGCATCGCGAAATACGAAACCAATACCATTACCTGTCATGCCGCCCACATGAAATCCGCCGTCAAAAAGATTCAGTGCTTTTTTTAATACGCAACCGATGTCCAGTTGCTGTGGTGATGCTTCATCGGCTTTTACAAGAAAATGATGAATCACTTCCATCATGGCAGCCAGGTCACTTTGTTTCTGAAAAGATCCCGGATCGATATTTACAAGCTCGAAAAGTTCATCGGTATTAACCAGGTTGAAATTTCCCGCAAGTGCAAGGTTGCGTGCAGGTATGGTATGCCGCTTCAAAAATGGATGACAGAATTCAACATTATTCTTCCCCTGTGTTCCGTAACGGAGATGTCCAAGAAGTAATTCACCCAGGAATGAAAGATGGCCCTTCATCAGGCCTGCATGGTTCCCGAAATCAGGATTAAATTTTTGAAGGTCATTGAATTCTTCACCAATCTGTCGGAAAATATCAGCAATCGGTTGCGGCTGATTGCTTCGCATCCGGGAAAGAAAAGGATAGCCTGGTTCAACATTGAGTTTAACTGCAGCAACACCAGCTCCATCCTGCCCGCGGTTGTGCTGCTTTTCCATAAGCAGGTACAATTTATTCAGACCCCACATTACGGATCCATATGTTTGCTGGTAATACGAAAGAGGCTTGCGGAGGCGGATAAAAGCCAGCCCGCATTCATGTTGGATTGAATCACTCATTCGGAGCCGCAAATTTAGGCTTTTCAATGGACTTAAATCCCTGTGTTCCCTGTATCAGACAAAATGGAATTTTCCTTTGCTACTTAATGTAAAACACAACTATCTGTGCACCCGCATGAACTCCTTTCGAACTTCACTTTAAATGGAAAGGTTTCACTACTGCAGAACTTTTTGAATTTTGATTTTTGACTTTTGACTTTGCCTTTTCACGAAATAGCCGTAACCGGCAATACCACCTTCAATATGCATCCTTTACCCGGACTGGAAACTATTTCCGATAAACCGTCAAGAAGCTCAGCCCTGTTTTTAATATTCATAAATCCAAGTCCCCTGCGGATTTTATCGTCATCAAAACCTTTTCCATCATCGCTCACTTCAAGTGTGATGAGATCATCCTGGCTGCCAAGTTTAATGGTTGCATGCTTAGCCGTTGCATGTTTTACAATATTGTTCAATTGCTCCTGGATGATACGGAATAAAGCAAGCTTTTGATTCTCATGTAATAGTTCTTCATTAAATCCGGAACGGACAAAACTGATATTGATCTTTTGAGTTCTTGTAAATGATTCCACCAATTCATCAATGGATTCTATAAGACCAAGATCCTTTAATGTGGAAGGAACAAGTGAACGTGACATTGCCCTGATTTCATTGATGACATCAGAAATTCCTTTCAGGGCCATATTTACCATTTCATTCGTGGGGTCATCACCAGTTGTTTTAGCAATGTCAAGAAATAATTTGATTGTGGTGAGTTGTTGTCCAATGTTGTCGTGTAATTCCTTTCCGATCTCTTTTCTTTCTTTTTCCTGTCCGTCTATAGACGCTTGTGTAAGCTGTCGTTGGTGCTGTATCTGCTTGATCATCTGGTCCTCTTCCATCTTTTTTCTTTCGGTTATATCTTTTACACAACAGATGATATGAAGTATCTCGCCATTTTCATCAAGAACAGGATCTGCATTAATGAGCATCCAGAGGCGATGGTCTAGATTGGGCCTGATAATTCCCATCACAACATCCCGGGCAGGTTGTTTTGTCTTTATTGCTTTGTAAGTTGGACGTTCCTCCTGAGAAAACCTGCGGCCATCTTCATGAACCGGATCAAGCGCAAGGTCCTGGATATCCTGACCAAGGAGATCATTTTTAGAAGAAGCAAATAATTCTGCAAATGCATCATTACAAAGAATGTTACGCCCTTCTTTATCCTGCAAAACAACACCCAGTTGTATATCTCGTATCAGGTTCCGGAATTGTTTTTCACTTTCTTTCAAAGCATCACTTGCCTGCTTCCTTAAAGTGTCGTCGTGGAAATAAACAACAAGACTATTGATGTATTTATTGCTAAGTAAATTATGACCGCGAACCATACACCAAAGCCATTCACCGGTTTTTTTCAATAGCCTGATAACAATAAACTTGACTTCCGGATTTTCCACAACTTCTTTCTGGAAGGATTCAGCAGCCCATTTGAGATCATCAGGATGAACAAATTCAAATCCGTTTCGCTCAATTACCTCTTCAGGTTCATAACCCAAAACATGTTTTACGGAAGCTGATGCAAATGTGATTTTTCCCTCAGCATCCATCAGCAACATGCCATCAAGTGAATTTGATATGAGTGTGCGGTAAAACTGTTCGCTACGTTTTAATTTTTCCCCGGCAAGCTTCCGTTCGGTAATATTTCTACCAGTGGAAAGAAATCCAATCTGGTTATCATTTTCATCCATTACGTATTTAACGGTATGATGAAAATATTGTCGTTCTCCTTCATGATTTGTTATAAAAACTTCACCTGTCCACACCCCGTTTTTTTGTAATGCTAACAGCGCTTTTTCACGCGTGGTGTTTACATAATTAAATTCAACAATATCACTCAGTTTTTTTCCAATCACTTCATCTTCAATGACTCCATAATTTATTTCCGCAGCTTTATTCAATACCCTTATACCGAAATCAAGATCAGTCGCTACAATGATATCAGAAACATTTTCAAGGATCATGGACTGATACAATAATTCTTCCTGCTTTTGTTTCTCGTCTTCAATATCTAAAACAGACCCGATATACCCGATAAAATTTCCATTGTTCAGAAATCGTGGTACACTCACATCATAAACCCATCGGTAATTACCGTCACATCTACGCATCCTGTAATAAAGCGTAACATGCTGGTGGTTCAGGTATGCATCTTTACTTTCCTGTAAAACTTTTTCCAGGTCATCTATGTGAACTAATGATGCCCACCCATCCGGATTACCGATAATATCCTTGCCTGTAAAATGCAACCATTCCTTATTGATATAGGTTGGAACGTGTTGCTCATCTGTCATCCATACCATGGTAGGTACTGAATCTGCCATCTCCCTGAAACGGTTTTCACTTTCACGCAAACGCGACTCCGCTTCCTTTCTTTCCGAGATATCCGTTGCGCTTACCAGGTAACCCATGGGTTTTCCGCTTTCGGTAAGCATGCTTTTAAACCCAATTAAAACTGTAATATGCCTGTTATCTGTTGGACGGATAAAAGATGCTTCTCCCCGCCATTCATTTCTGCAATTGATAATCTTTCTGATCTCTTCTCGCGTTATATTGTGATAACGAAAATTGATCAATGTGCTCAGATCTTTTCCAAGCACTTCTTCTCTTTTTAATCCATATACTCTTTCTGCAGCGGAATTCCACGTGAGAGGCCTGAATTCTGAGTCTGCAGCAGTCAGTACGTCCGACGTCTGCTCCACGAGTTGTGCAAGAAGTTTTAATTCGTCTTCCTTTTTTTTCTGACCAGAATTGCCTTTAACAGCGGAAGAAGATTTAGTTGCTGCCTTTTGAAGCTTGCCGCTGGATTTATTTGATGTTTTCACGGCTGTAATATGGAAACAAGGCTCACCATCAATCATGATGGAGACAGAATGAAGCAATACTTCAATTTTTTTTCGGTCCTTTTTAACCAGGTCAACAGTTCCATTAAATTTTTTTACTGACAATTTCCCGATCACATCATCCTGGTTTTTTTCCGGTAAAAACTTTGTAAAATTCACCGGCACTTTTCCAGGGGAGTATCCAAACAGGTTAGAAACGGCCTTATTGGCAAAAACAATTTGAAATGTATTGGCAGTAATAATCCATACAGGCAGAGGTGATCCTGAAATTATATCGTAGAGTGTATTTTCAGAAAATGTATAATTTCTCTTCTTGAGGTCTCGGATCATGATATTGGATCTGCTTTGAACACATTAAAGATAATATCATATATGAAAAAGCCCTGCTATTGCAGGACTTTTCCATAATACTAAAGGTTTTTATGTACTGTTATTTTGAGGCTGTTGATTTTGCCGCATTGCTCCATTTTTCCAGTTGCGGGCAATTGCCGGCATCAGGATCAATCATGATGTAATAGTTCGGGATATGCGTAGTGAGCCATTTATCGAGGGCCAGGTACTTCTTTTCCTCAAGCGCAGCCTGTGAAATTTTATTATAGTCTTCGCGCAGATTCATTTTATGGGGTTCCGAACGTGACTTCAGGTAAATAATGCGTACACCTTGTTTCTGGGCACGCTCATCAGTGAATGCTACAGGTTGAGAATACTCTCCCACCTTAAGTTTACCAAGCATTGTTACAATATCCTTGTCCAGTTCATCAATCCTGTTATATGTATCTCCATCACTGCTGATGATCAGTGGACCAAGAAATTTTTGCTGATCATCTTCACTGTATTTACCTGCTGCTGTATTGAAATCCATGGTTCCGGTAATCAGTTTGGCACGCACTGAATCCAGCCGTGCAATACCCAGGTTGATTTCATCTTCAGTTACAGGAGGTACTTTAATAAGATGGCGAACTACAACATCATCTCCGCTTCTCTGGATCATCATGATCAGGTGGTATCCGAATTTTGTTTTTGTTATAGGAGAGATCTCGCCTTCCTTTAACCTGAACGCAGCCGCCATGAATGCAGGGTCATAATTTTTTTCATTACGGTTCATCTGGATCAAACCACCACGTTCCTTGGCACCAGGTTCGTCTGAATATTTTTTTACAGCCTGTTCGAATGTGATTAGTTTCGAATCAATCTGTTTTTTATAATTGGCCAGTTCATCCTGTGCATATTTCTCGAGGTCATGCGAAGCTTTTGGATAAATTATGATCTGGCCTACTTCTACTTCACTTTCAAAAAAAGGAAGGCTATCCTTGGGAACCCTGTCAAAATAGGCTTTAACCTCGGTAGGAGTAATCTTTACATTATCTACAATTTTTCGCTGCATTGCTTCAGCAAGCTTCCTTTCACGCACCGACTCTCTTGCATCATCCTTTATCTGGTAAATAGTTTTACCTGCCAGTTGTTCTACTGTTTCCTGTGTACCATACTGCTGGATAAAATAACGAACACGCTGGTCGAGTTCCGCTTCAACTTCTTCCGGGGTTACAACAAGAGAATCCTTTTCAGCCTGAAGCATCAGCACCTTTGAAACAAGTGCCTGCTCCATAATGGAACACTGTCCATTCTCAGGAACGGTTCCTCCCTGGCGTACAATATCAGCAATGGAGTTTTGAATATCAGAATATAAAATGATACGGTCACCAACGATTCCAAGGATCTTGTCGGCAACGATCTTTTTCTCCTGCGCCAGTGAAGTCAATGCAGAAAAGGTAAACAGAGCAAGAATAATCTTTCTCATAAAATCAAATGTGTTCAAAAGTAGACTTTAGGCAGGGGAGTTACTGTGAATTTGCGGGGATTAACAATTCTTTGATATGAAGAGAGGCTGGGGAGTAGGGATTAGGAATACGGAATAAGGAATACGGAAATACGGATCTGACATTATAATTTGAATATTGAGCATTTTTGAAGATTGAGCATCGAAGATTGAATATTAGAGAATGCATCTTAGAGCTTTGAAGCCTATCATAACGAAAAGGCCCCTTTCGGAGCCCTTCGATATTCGATATTCGTTATTCGTTATTCGATATTCTACAAAGTCCGCTTCACTTCTTCCACCTCATACGCCTCCACAATATCTCCCACCTTGATGTCATTATAATTTTTGATAGTAAGCCCACACTCCATTCCCTGCAGCACCTCTTTCACATCATCCTTGTAACGTTTCAATGATCCCAGTTCAGCATTCGCGCCTTCACCTGTCGGATAAACCACGATACCATCGCGGATCAGTCGGATCTTGTTATCGCGCTTGATGCGGCCATCCAACACCTGGCATCCTGCTACAGTTGCCTTATCGAATTTATACACCTCGCGGATCTCAACGTTGGCGACGATCTTCTCCTGCATCTTCGGTTCAAGCATACCTTCCATCGCACTGCGTATTTCATCAATTGCAGTATAAATGATCGAATAGGTTTTGATTTCAATACCTGCATGTTCAGCAAGCCGGCTTGCCTGCATGGAAGGACGAACATTAAAACCAATGATCACAGCATCTGATGCTTCTGCAAGTACAATATCACTTTCATTGATTTGTCCAACACCTTTGTGTATCACACTTACCAGGATTTCCTGAGTTGACAATTTCTGAAGCGAATCGCTCAATGCCTCTACGGATCCGTCCACGTCACCTTTGATGATCACCTTCAGTTCTTTAAAATTACCCAAAGCAAGCCTGCGGCCGATCTCGTCGAGTGTAATGTGTTTTTTCGCACGCATACCCTGTTCACGTAGAATCTGTGCTCTCCTGTTGGCGATCTCTTTTGCTTCAGCTTCGTCTTCATAAACACGGAAAGTTTCACCAGCCTGCGGAGCACCATTCAAACCAAGGATAAGCACAGGTGTTGATGGCGGTGCTTCCTGCACGCGTTTATTTCTTTCATTCATCATTGCCTTTACACGGCCGAAGTGTTGTCCGCTCACAACAATATCACCGGTATGCAGTGTTCCATTCTGAACAAGAACAGTGGCAACATAACCACGTCCCTTATCAAGGGTGGCTTCGATGATGGTACCATTAGCTTCCCTGTCGGGGTTTGCTTTCAGGTCGAGTATTTCTGCTTCAAGTAATATTTTTTCAAGCAGCAGGTCAATGTTCAATCCCTGCTTGGCACTGATCTCCTGGCTCTGGAATTTACCTCCCCAAGATTCAACGAGAAGATTCATTTGAGCCAGCTGTTCATAAATTTTAGCGGGGTTGGCGCCATCCTTGTCAATTTTGTTGATGGCAAAGATCATGGGCACACCTGCAGCCTGTGCGTGGCTGATTGCTTCCCTTGTTTGTGGCATGATAGCATCATCAGCAGCAATTACAATTACTGCTATATCGGTCACTTTCGCACCACGCGCACGCATCGCAGTAAATGCTTCGTGACCCGGTGTATCAAGGAAAGTAATGTCTTTTCCATTTGGAAGATTTACCTGGTAAGCACCGATGTGTTGTGTAATTCCTCCTGCTTCACCCGCAACTACAGTTGCATTCCGGATATAATCGAGGAGCGAAGTTTTACCATGGTCAACGTGACCCATGATGGTTACAATGGGTGAGCGGAACTGGAGGTCTGCATCATCATCCACTTCTTCCTCCTCGTCCATTTCCATCTGCTTTTCCATGTCAATGAACTCAACATCAAACCCAAATTCACTTGCTACCAATTCAATCACTTCTGCATCGAGACGCTGGTTGATCGACACCATGATGCCGAGTCCCATACACTTACCAATAACTTCTGCAAAGCTTACATCCATCAGGTTTGCGAGTTCACTTACACTGATAAATTCTGTTACCTGCAGCTTGTTGTCTTCCACACCTTCCATTGCTTCCGCTGCCTCGTTGCGACGCTCGCGACGTAATTTTTTTACGCTCTTTCCTTTTCCACCACCACCGGAAAGCTTGGCCTGTGTTTCCTGTATTTTTCTTTGAATTTCTTTTTCATCGATCTGCTTATCCTCACCACGTTTGGCAAATGTTGGACGAGCACCGGTACGGGCCGGACCAGTTCCGAATCTTCCTCCCTGCTGTTGTCCGCCTCTTCCGCGATTATCATTGCGTTGTACACCAATTCTTCCTCCGCCTCCCTGGCCGCCTGTTCCCTGTCCGCCACGCTGAAATCCCTGTACATTACCACCCTCTTTTTTCTCAATTGGAATGCGTTTGCGCTTACGTTTTTCATCCTGTTTAGGACGCGTATCATTTTCAACAGGCAAATCAATTTTGCCAAGGATCTTCGGCCCTTCAATTTTTTCAGCCCTGATATTTTCAATCTGCGGTTCTTCTTCAGGCACTTCAGGAGTAACTTCTGCAACCGGTGTTTCAGCAACAGGTTGTTCTTCTGAAACTTCTTCTTTCTTTTCTGCTTTCTTCGGTTTCTTGGCTCCCTTCTTCGGTCTTGTAGAAGAATCGATAGCAGACAGATCTATTTTGTCAACCACCTTCGGTCCTTCGATCTCAGGAACTTCCTGCTTTATAATTTCCGGTTCTTCTTTTTTGGTTTTAGTTTTCGGCGCAGGTGCAGGTTCCGGCGCTGGTGGGGGTGCCGGCGCTTCCTGAACAGGTTCCGGAGCCGGAACTTCCGCAACAGGTGCAGGTGCAGGTTCAACCTTCTTAACGGATTTCTTTTCTTCCTTGCGGAAGCTCAGATCTTCTTCATCCTTCTTCTTCTTTGCTTCTGCTGCGGAACCTTTAGGCAGATCAATCTGAATACTTTTCAGCTTGGCTACTTTGTCGCTTTGAAATTCCGCCTGCAAAGCGCGATACATTTCTTCTGAAAGCTTTGCGGTCGGCTTCAGTTCGTCTTTATCAAAACCCTTCCCAACCAAAAAATCAACAAGGGTATCCTTACCGATGTTGAACTCCTTGGCGGCTGCCATCAACCTTGGTGTTGTTATTGTTTCTGCCATTAATGTTTTTTATAGTACAATGTTTTCAGAAGTCGTGAAACGTCAAACGTGAAACGTGAAATTGATAGTTCCTACAAATTTGATATCTTACGAAATCTTGTATGATGCATTAATCTTAATTAATAATTCAATTCAATTATTCCAAAATCAGATCTATTCATTCGTAACCAACATTTATCATTTGCTATCGTCACTTCGTCTCACGTTTCACGTTTCACGATCCTCATCCTTTATCAAACTCCGCCTTCAACACCTTCCTCACTTCATCAATTGTTTCTTTTTCAAGATCCGTCCGGCGTTCAAGTTCTTCTGCAGTAAGGTCAAGAACACTTCTTGCAGTATCACAACCTACACGCTTCAGTTCATCAATCACCCAGCTTTCAATTTCATCGCTGAATTCTTCAAGGTCTATATCGAATTCTTCAACTTCTCCTTCGTTATCGCGGTAAACATCCAGTTCAAATCCTGTGAGTTCACAGGCAAGCTTAATGTTCACACCACGCCGTCCAATTGCAAGCGACACCTGGTCGGGACGCAGGTAAACATTCGCATGTTTTGTTTCCTGGTCGAGTTCCATAGAAGTGATCTTGGCAGGGGTCAATGAACGCTGGATCAGCAACTGGATATTATTTGTCCAGTTGATGACATCAATATTTTCATTCTTTAATTCTCTGACTATACCATGAATGCGGCTACCCTTCATACCTACGCAGGCACCAACAGGGTCAATACGATCATCGTAAGATTCTACAGCTACCTTGGCTCTTTCACCAGGTTCACGTACAATACGCTTGATTACGATAAGACCATCAAAGATCTCAGGAACTTCAATTTCCAAAAGTTTTGCCAGAAATTCAGGTGATGTACGTGAAAGAATGATTACCGGTGTGTTATTTTTCATGTCCACCTTCTTCACAACTGCACGAATGCTTTCACCTTTCTTAAAATAATCCTGTGGTATCTGTTCACTTTTTGGAAGTATCAGCTCATTGCCTTCTTCATCAAGTAACAGGATTTCTTTTTTCCATACCTGGTAAACTTCAGCACTGATGATTTCCCCGATACGATCCTGGTATTTTTTAGCCAGAACATTTTTCTTCAGGTCAGAAATCCTGCTGGCCAGCGTTTGCTTGGCTGCAAGGATGGCACGCCTTCCGAAATCAACAAGGTTTACTTCTTCATAAAGTTCTTCACCTACTTCATAGTCGGGAGAAATTTTAATGGCGTCCTTGTATTCAATTTCTTCAAGGGTATTATAAAGATCGTCGTCATCAACGATGGTTCTTCTCCGGAAGATCTCAAGGTCGCCTTTTTCGGCGTTAACGATCACGTCGAAATTTTCATCACTTCCATACTTCTTGCGAAGCAGGGTTTTAAAAACATCCTCTACAACACGCATCAGTGTCGGACGGTCAATATTTTCGGCATCCTTGAATTCCTGGAATGCCTCCATGAGGTTGATACTAGCCATACTTTCTTTTTTTAAGCTGTGAGCCTTGAGCCACGAGCTGCGAGCTGAGGTCTCGTAGCTCGAAGCTCTTGGCTCATAGCTAAAATTTTATTTGAATTTTTGTTTGTTTGATCTGTTTAAACGGAATCACATCCTGCCTTACTTCCTTCTTCTTTCCCTTCCCGGTTTCCGTTTCAATGGTAATAGCGTCTTCCGTGGCGTCGATTAATTTTCCTTCTTTCCTGGTCTGGTCCTGCATCATCACATCCACATACCTTCCGATATTTTTTTTATACTGCCTGAAGAGCTTCAGCGGTTCATCCAGACCCGGAGAAGATACTTCCAGTGAAAAATCTCCATCGGGATATGCCCCGCTGTCTTCCAGCTGGCGATACAGTTTCCTGTTATACTCAATGAGTTGGCCCAGGTTTACCCCTTCGTCACCATCAATGAACACCTTGATGTTATTGGTTGGCTTGATGCGTACCTCAACAAGGAAATGGGAAGGGTGATCCGCCAGCAGCCCCTGGATTCTGTCTTCCAATGACCGGATTTGTGTTTCTGCCTGCATATTTCAAAAGAAGAAGGGAACGTCTTCGTTCCCTTCCATCATTCAATTAACCTTTGCAAAGGTAAGTGAAAGGTGGAATAAGTTCCAAATAAAACAGAGCCCCATTCACTATTCACTATTCACTATTGATTATTCACTATTCACCTGGCCTCCATAGATCCAATCCGGAAATTCAATTGACTAATGAGTGAGGGTGCTAATAGATATAAACCGCCCGGCGGATGAATGTCTATTACAAAAGTTGTCTCGGTAGTGTGGATCCTGCTGGGATCGAACCAGCGACCCTCTGATTATGAGTCAGATGCTCTAACCGTCTGAGCTAAGGATCCGATTTATTTATTATTAATAAGAACTTTCCCAACAATTGTGATCCTGCTGTGCTGATAGCTGTCGCCAGAACCAGCGACCCTCCCGACTGTGAACGTCGGGATGCTCTAACCGTCTGAGCTAAGGATCCGCGGCCTTCGGAATATCGACTTTGGAATATCGAATATCGAAGTTGGCAAAAGTAATAAAATTGGGGAGATTATTTGATCTCTTCAAAGTCAATATAATCGCCTGTTGCAGGTTTTGCAGATTGAGTCTGTTGTTGAGATGATGATTGACCCTGTGATTGTTGTCCCTGGTGCTCCATTTTTTGTTGCATTTCACGGATTCCTCTTTTTATTCTGGTTGTAGTCCGGTAAAGCGGAATGATAAGTTCAAAAAGGAGTTTATATCCCAGATAAAATAGAAAAACAAAGAAAAGAAACCTGAATATCATGATACACCAAAGTTACACGCTGCATGAACAATTTCATGTCCCATAATTTTAGTACCTGTTGTAGTTTAGATAAATTTTCAACTTCGATCAGACCACCTTTGAATTTTTCCTTTTTACTTTTGAATTCTGAAAAATTCTACCATTAAACAACCTTCTGTAGTCAGTGAACTGTCAACCATGGGCTTCCCTTTAACCTTTCCTTAACCTCATCAAAAATACATTTGCTTCCTTCAACTCCCATTATGAGAAGATTCGTTGTAACAGCCCTGGCTCTTTTTTTCGTAACTTTTTCCTTTGCCCAAACTGATTCCACTGTACATACACCAGCGCCGAAAAAAAATATCCCGGCCGGACAGGGACGTTCAAATGACCACTTTATGATCCAGATGGGTTATCTCAGCTGGACTAAAAAACCTGATTCGATCAACACAAACGGATTCCCGCGTACATTCAATATGTATGTGATGCTTGATTTCCCTTTCAAGACCGACCCGCACTGGAGTGTAGCTATCGGACCTGGAATAGCTTCTGACAATATGTATTTTGAAGAAACTTATGTGGGTATCAAGGATAAAACGCCCACCCTTCAGTTCCATGATCTTTCAGATACCAGCCATTTTAAAAAATACAAACTTTCCACGGCTTTTCTTGAAGCACCCATAGAATTGCGCTATCGTACTAACCCGGGTGATGACAGAAGAAGTGTAAAGTTCGCCCTGGGCGCCAAAGTTGGAACACTCCTGAGTGCACATGTAAAAGGAAAAGATTACCAGGATAAAAATGACAAAACGATTCTCGATTATATACAGAAAGAAAAGAACAAGGACTTTTTCAATAAGAACCGTTTCTCACTTATGGCAAGAGCAGGCTATGGTCATTTTACCCTTTTCGCAACTTATGCTATTACGCCACTCTTTAAAGAAGGACTTGGTCCGAACATCAGGCCACTTACTTTTGGTCTAACACTCAGTGGACTTTAATATATTGCACATAACTTGTAATAATGCCCACCTTTGGTGGGCTTTTTGTTTCACGTTAAGACGCAAAGCCGCAAAAACGCAAAGTTTATTAACCTCTGTTTATAAAGACTCTGTATAATAGTCAGAACAATGAAATATAAGAAACGGTATAAATAAATTGTATTCTTGCGCCTTTGCGTCTTAGCGTCCTGGCGAGAAACCCCGCCGCAGGCGATCGCAAAACCAATAAATGAATTGTAATGTATGCTCGATAAAAAAAACCGGATCAATAAAGAAGAAAGGGCAGTGCTGGTTGGTGTGGTGCAAAAAGACCAGACAGAACATGAAGTGCAGGATTATCTTACCGAACTGGCATTCCTGGCGGAAACTGCAGGAGCAATTGCAGTGAAGAAATTTATTCAGAAATTGCAGCATCCCGATAGCAGAACTTTTATCGGGAAAGGAAAACTGGAAGAGATCAAAAATTATTGCGAAGGCAGGGATATTAACCTGATCATTTTTGATGATGAACTTAGCGGGGCACAGATCATGAACATCGAAAAAGCAGTTGATGTAAAAACTATCGACCGCTCGGACCTCATCCTCGACATTTTTGCAAGACGTGCCAAGACGGCGCAGGCAAAAGCCCAGGTGGAGCTCGCACAATACCAATACATTTTACCAAGACTGCGTGGTATGTGGAAACACCTTGAAAGACTTGGAGGTGGTATCGGAACAAGGGGTCCGGGTGAAACAGAAATTGAAACTGACCGGAGGATTGTGCGCGATAAAATCTCACTGCTACGCAAAAAACTTTCAGTGATCGACAAGCAAGCGTTCACACAAAGAAAAGAACGCGGGGAATTCATACGTGTGGCGCTTGTTGGTTATACCAATGTGGGCAAAAGCACAATAATGAACCTGCTGAGCAAAAGTGACGTGCTCGCAGAAAATAAATTGTTTGCAACGCTTGACACAACAACAAGAAAAATCGTTTATGAAACCACGCCGTTCTTATTAAGTGATACAGTGGGTTTCATCAGGAAATTGCCACACCACCTTGTGGAAAGTTTTAAGAGTACACTTGATGAAGTCCGTGAAGCAGATATATTGTTGCATGTTGTTGATATTTCTCATCCGAAGTATGAAGAACAGCTGGGCGTTGTAAATAAAACCTTGCAGGAACTGAATGCCTTTGATAAACCGATTATTACCATTTTCAACAAAATGGACCTTTATATCAAACAAACCTTTGATGAATGGCTGGATGAGGAAACCAAGAAAGGGATTCTCGAAGACCTGAAGGCAAGATGGACACAGGAAACAAATGGTAATGCATTATTTATTTCAGCATTGGAAAGAACCAATATAGAAGAACTGCGCAAAACTATACTTGATAAAGTAAGAGAACATTACAGGATCCGCTATCCTTATAAAACGGAGTTTTTTTACTGAGGCAGTCAGATTTTAAATTTGAAATTTGAGATTTCTTTGATCATTAAGATGTTGAAAATTTCATGCGTCCTGGTTGATGGAATTCGTATGGTATAATTGACCTAAAGAATTTCAAATATCAAATATCAAATATCAAATCTCAAATTTCTAATACCTCCATAAAAAATGGGAACTGACATCATCAATTCCCATTTCCTCATGAATTCTAAATCAAACATCCTGCTCTGTTCCCTGCCTTGTTTGATTGCTTTCAGATGGTGCTTCACTTTCTTCACCAAGTCCTGTTTCGCGACCACTTTCACCACGCCCGGAAGTTTCTCCTCTGTCCTGCTGTTGCAGGTTACTTCCAGTCCTTTGTTCTGTTGCTTCATTCCTTGATTCGGGATCCTGTGATCCTTTCCTTTCGTTTTCCTGATTCATGTTTTGATTTCTGTCGTCTGCCATAACAATTGTTTTAAAAGTTCAATAGAAACTATAAAAATCTTATGCCAGAGCTATAACCACAGACTCAGGAGAAAACATAATTATAATATCACTGTGCTTCTCCGTGCCTCTGAGCCTCCGTGGTTAAAAATCTCTCTACCTTCGGAAATGACTAAAATCGCAGGACACTTCCTTATCATTCTTATCTTTTTGAATTCATTCTCCTGCAAAAACGTATCCTCTGATAACTCAAAGACTGATTATAGTGGCTGGAGCAACTATGCCGGAACAAAGGATGGAAGCAGGTATTCATCGAATGAACAGATCACAACAGAAAATGTTCATCAGCTAACAATTGCCTGGACTTTTTCAACCCACGATGCAGATTCAGGAAACAGGTCGCAGAACCAGTGCAACCCGATTGTTATAAATGGAATTTTATATGGCACATCGCCCCGTTTGAAACTGTTTGCAATTGATGCACTTAACGGAACCCCGAAATGGATTTTTGATCCTTTAACAGAAGATACTTCTTCTGCCAAAGATCCGATGGCTTTCCTGAAAGTAAGCAGGGGTGTCGCCTTCTGGAGTAATGAAGATGGTTCTGACCAGAGAATTTTTTATAGTGTCGGAAGCAGGACCTATGCAATCAATGCAAAAGATGGAAAGCCTGTAAGATCCTTTGGGAAAAATGGTTTCATAGATCTTACCGAAAACCTGGATCGCGACAGTATCAATTCATTCATTTCTGGAAGCACGCCGGGAATTATCTATAAAAATTTACTGATTATTGGAATGCGGTTATCAGAAGCCGCAGACGCAGCTCCGGGCCACATTCGTGCATTCGATGTTCGTACAGGTGAGCGCAGGTGGATCTTTCATACTATTCCTCATCCCGGTGAAACCGGATATGAAACATGGCCTGATAAATCAGCATGGCAAAAACTTGGAGGTGCCAATAACTGGTGCGGTATGTCACTCGATGAACAACGAGGAATCGTGTATGTTCCAACCGGTTCAATTGGCGGTGATTTTTATGGAGGCATCAGGAAAGGACAAAACCTTTTTTCCAATTCGTTGATTGCACTGGACGCAGAAACAGGAAAGTACCTGTGGCACTTTCAAACAGTTCACCACGATTTGTGGGACAGGGATCTTCCAGCTAATCCAAATCTTGTAACACTGCATAAAGATGGTAAAACCATTGAAGCAATAGCGCAGATCACCAAGCATGGATATATTTTCTTATTCGATCGCGTGACAGGCAAGCCCGTTTTTCCTATCCACGAAATTCCGGTTCCGCAGGAAGCATTACCCGGCGAAGAAGTTTGGCCTACCCAACCCATACCAGAGTTACCGGAACCTTTTGCCCGGCAGAAATTTTCAATTGATGACATCAATGATTTTGATTCTGCAACAAAACGGGAGCTGACAGAAAAGTTTAAAATGGTAAAGCATTCAGAAATGTTCACACCACCTTCAAAAGATGGCTCCTGGATATTTCCGGGTTTTGATGGTGGTGGTGAATGGGGCGGTGCAGCGGTAGATCCGGAAACCCAGATTCTCTATGTCAATAGCAGCGAACTACCCTGGTCACTTACAATGGTGGATGTACTACATGGAACTGCTTATTCCATTGAGGAAAAAGGAAAAACTGTTTATAACCGGTACTGTATTTCCTGTCATGGTGTAGAGCTGAAAGGAAATGGTAGTTCCTACCCATCATTAACAGACCTGGGAAAAAGGTTAACGAAAGACCAGACAAAAAGGATCATCGAAAATGGAAGGAACATGATGCCATCTTTCAGGCAGATACCGGAAAATGAAAAACAGCAATTGCTTGCGTTCCTGATTCAAAAAGGTCATGAATCTGTATCAAAAAGTAAGGGAAAGGGTTCTGCAGAAATAAAAGAACCAGGTGGAGGTGAAGCCGATCATCTTCCTTCAAAAAAAACAATACTCGATGATGTGCCTTATACAATGACAGGCTATAACCGGTTCCTTGATAATAATGGTTACCCAGGGATCAAACCTCCGTGGGGGACATTAAATGCAGTTGACCTGAACACCGGTAAGCTGATATGGAAAGTTCCCCTGGGTGAATATCCTGAATTAACAAAAAGGGGTATTCCACCCACAGGAACTGAATGTTATGGTGGTCCGGTTGTAACGAAGGGTGGAGTTGTTTTTATTGCTGCTACTAAAGATTCAAAAATCCGCGCCTTTGATAAAAAAAGCGGCAAGGTGTTGTGGGAAGCACAGTTGCCGGCCCCGGGTTATGCTACTCCATGCACCTATTCAATCAATGGAAAACAATTTCTTGTTATCGCCTGTGGTGGTGGAAAAATTGGAAACAAGTCAGGAGATTCCTATATAGCGTTTGCATTACCGGAGAGAGATGGCCACTAAGTCTCGAAGGCGCAAAGATGCACAAAGAGCTTTGTGTAACCTTAGTGACTTTGTGTTTTTGTGGCAAAAAAAAATCTCCATGTTGTCCGGATTTTCATACCGTGTTCGTCATATCTATATCCGGAGCATTCATAAGGAATGTAATAACTTACATATACTTACTGGCCCGGAAGACACCCCATTGTTCATTCAAAAATGCCATCATGAAAAAGATTTTTCTTCCGCTTGTATTGTTACTTCTGTTAAGTTTCACTACAACGATTAATTCAATTTCTAAGACAGAAAGAAAGTATGCGATTTCCAAATTGAAAGATTCCAAAAAACATTTGCAGAAAGCCATCAAAGGGCTCAGCGCTGCACAATTAAATTTTAAGGCAACTCCTGAATCCTGGTCCATCGCAGAGTGTACTGAGCACATTGCTATTTCAGAAAATCTTATTTATGGAATGTTTGAACAGGTATTGAAGCAAACACCTGATCCTTCAAGACGTTCTGAAGTTAAATTCACCGATGAACAGGTATGGTCGATGATCACAGACCGAACAACAAAAGTGAAGACACAGGAAGCATTTAAACCCACCGGTAAGTATGGATCGCACGAAAACACAGTAAAAGAATTTGTTGAAAAAAGAGATAGCCACATAGACTACATTAAAAAAACAGATGAGGACCTTCGTGACCGCTACCAGGAACTTCCATTTGGAATAATTGATGGTTACCAAATGATTCTTTTTCTAACTGCTCATACGGAAAGACATATTGCACAGATTGAAGAGGTGAAGGCCAATCCAAATTTTCCAAAGAGCTGATTGATTGATCCGGCTATATAGCGCATATAAAGATCCATGTTAATTAATCTTCATATCCGCTCTTGATCATAGTAGAGATCATTTTAAACTGCTCATTTGCATTAAAGCAATGTGAGGAGTGCGCAGGAATGATAATTCCCTCGCCAAGCCTGAGCCTGTATTTTTTTTCATTAATAATTAATAGCGCAGTTCCATCAATAATCTGGATAAAAGTATCAAAAGGAGAAGTTTTTTCTTCAAGCTCTTCACCTGCATCAACAGATGTGACAGTAATGTTCCCTGTTGTCTTTTTGATGATGGTCTTAATTACAATTGAATTGGGAATGTATTCAATAATTTCCACTATAATATGAGGTATTGATTTTTCAACTTCTACATTATCTATCATAACTTATATACTCCAATTAATAAAAAGAGTATACTTGAGTGAAGGTGGCCTAAATAATAGTAGGTATCATTACATCATTATCAATTCTCTTTGCATAATTCAATGATCCCAGTTTGGGGTAATAAATAAATGCCTACAAATTTTCCAGAGCTATTAATCTTTTATGTTTCATCTTCCTGAAGAATGTCGGTGTAAGTCCAGTTACTTTTTTAAATTGATTGGAAAGGTGTGCAACATTGCTGTAATGAAGTTTTTCAGCAATTTCTGTCAGCGTAAGTTCATTATAGATAAGGAGTTCCTTGGCTTTTTCAATTTTATGAGCAATGATGAAATGTTCTATTGTGGTCCCTTTTACTTCAGAAAACAGGTTCGACAGATAATTGTAATCGTAATTCAACTTTTCGCTCAGGAAACTTGAAAAATTCAAGACTGGTGCTTCATCATTGTAATGGATCATTTCCACTATTATATTCTTAATCTTTTCAATAAGAATACTTTTTTTATCCTCCATAAGCTCAAGTCCAAACTTTAGTAAAGCAGTTTTAAGCTCATTTTTCTGCAAAACGGTCAGTTCTTCAATCAATTCTACCTCCCCCAGCTCAACTACCTTAATCGGAATATGCATTTTTTCGAGTTCTGATCTTACAATCATTTTGCAGCGGAGGCTCACCATGTTTTTGATCAGCAGCTTCATTTACCAGGTATTGGCATTAACTGGAATTTAGAGGGAAATAAAAATCCTGAAAAGGAAAGTTACATTTTTATTACTCAGCAGTGGCAATAACACTTCTAAACTGCTGAAATCTTAGAATCCTGTAACAGTTGTAGGTAAAGCTGTAATAACAACACCCTTGATTATTATCATATTTGTTCAGCGTAATGTAATTTTTAAGTTTATCATCGCCGTAACCGGATTAACCGAATACTGCCAGGCATGAAGCCTGGTAGTATTTTCCTTTCTGCTATAATATTCTTTCCTGACATTATTCCCTTGCCGAAATAACCACCATTATTCCGGCTGGTTGTTATTGAAACCCACCTACAATTTGAACATGCCACATACACGACCATTTGTAATGCTGATTGATGACGACACTGACGATCTCGAGTCAATGTCTTCCTCCCTTGAAGTTGAAAACATCAGGGTTAAAAAATTTAATTCCGGAATCAGGGCTATGATCTATCTCAGCCTGTTGTCTTCCGATATCGAGCTGCCCTCACTAATCATTATGGATTACAACATGCCTAAATGCAATGGACAGCAGATTTTATTATTAATTAAAAAAAGAAAAGATTTAAAAAATATTCCGGTAGTTATGTATTCAACCCTCTTTTCCGACGATCACAAAAAGCGTTTATATGAACTTGGCGCGTTGGATTGCTTTACCAAGCCTTGGGAATTTTCGAAAATAAAAGAACAGGTTGGAATTTTCAGGGATATGGCTTACTGCTTACACCTCACAAAAAAATAATATGGTAGTAAAAACTGATGGACTTGTAGCCATTGACACAGAAATTGAGTTATCTGAAACGCAGGTCATTAAACTTCCACAAGATACCATGATGGCCCTGGTATACGGTGGACCCGGAATTATTGAATTTAAAGAAGTAGCGAAACCTGAAATTATCAAATCCACGGATGCACTGGTTAAAATATTGAATACAACTATTTGCGGAACTGACCTGGGCATTCTGAATGGGAAAGTACCAACAGTAAAGCCCGGAACTATCCTTGGCCATGAAGGGATCGGAATAATTGAAGAAACAGGAACAGACGTCAGAAATTTCAAAAAAGGCGACCATGTAATCATATCGTGTATTACTTCCGATGGAACATGTGAATATTGCAAAAAGCAATTATATGCTCACTGTAAGGAAGGTGGTTGGATACTGGGACATAAAATCAATGGGACCCAGGCAGAATATGTTTTGATTCCTCACGCTGATAATAGTCTTCACCAGGTTCCTCCGGGAGCCAACGAAGAATCAATGGTAATGTTGAGCGATATCCTTCCTACTGGTCACGAAATTGGGGTAATAAACGGGAACGTAAAACCAGGTGATGTGATTGTTATTGTGGGAGCGGGACCTGTTGGTATGGCAGCACTTCTAACAGCACAGTTTTATTCTCCTGCAAAAATTTTTATGGTTGATCTTGATGATAACAGGCTACAGCTGGCAAAAATGTGTGGAGCAACAGAAATAATTAACTCTTCTAACGAAGACCCTGTAAAAATTATTATGAATGAAACTGAGGATGGAGTGGATGTAGCTATAGAAGCTGTAGGAATTCCGGCAAGTTTCGATATTTGCCAGAATATCATACGACCAGGAGGTCACATTGCAGTTGTGGGAGTGCATGGCCATAGCCTCGAGTTTCAGCTCCAAAAACTATGGATCCAAAATATTACACTGACAACAGGCCTGGTAAGTACCAATACAACCCCGATGCTGTTGAAAACTGTTACATCAGGAAAACTTAATCCCGAAAAATTAATCTCCCATCGTTTTCTCCTGATAGATATTCTGAAGGCTTATGAAGTTTTCGGAACTGCGGAAAAATCAAAAGCAATGAAAATTATATTACAAGCCTGATTTATTATAAGTTTTTCCTAAATCAGCATAAATTTTTATCTCATAAGAACATTAAAGCCTGTCCATTTTTTTGGTCAGGCTTTGTTTACAATAGAGTAGATACGCCAATATCTATGAATTACATTCAAAGCTCAATGTATTTACCCTGTATTTCATTACACAATTTTGGTAATTGATTGCAAGATTTACTTACTCGATATGAAAGTTATAAAAGAGGGCTGATCCTGGATTCCATCTTTACTGGTTTCACAAAAAAATCAATCGGACTGATCATAGATATATTTTCAAAATGCCCGAGTTGAATATTGAGCTCCATATGTGATAACGCATGGAAAAGATTTTGTAGCTGGTGTAGATAAACAGGCTGCGCCCAGATTTTCAATTCATTCAGGTACCAGGTTTGGTCTGACTGTTGGAATCTCAAAAATGGCAAGCCTTCAGTAATACCTTCGCCTTCCATATTAATATACCAGTCACCTGAATCGAATGCAAAGCCTGACCTTTCTAAAATGACTGGTGAAATTTTAATGGGTAAACATCCTTTTAAAAAAGATAGATTGTATTCATTCAGCTCAACAAGGTTATACTCAAAATAAGATTGAGTGTTTTTATCTGTACCCGTAATTTTTAAAACCCAGTTTCCGGGTCTTACTTCTCTTGGATCCAGCATATTAATTTTTGAAATTCATTTGAGGATGGTATATCATGGATATTGAATAATAATGGAATTTGGATTTGAACTTTAGATTAGTCTTTTACAGAATAGAAGAAAAAAATATCAACCACATTGCTGTGGTTGATATTTGAAATTAATTTTTCAAAACAGTGTCCAGTGAATGGATCACACCGTTGGATGTTTGTACATCGCGGTTTTGTATGGTAGCACCATTAACAGTAACAATAGAATTAGAAACTTTTACAGATAATTCCTTACCGTCTAAAGATTTCAGTTTGTCGCCATCCTTCAGGTCTTTAAAACTGATTTTACCTGATACCACGTGATGATTCATGATTTCAGTCAGCTTTACTTTACTTTCCGGCTTCATGAGATTTTCAATTGTTCCTGCTTCAAGCTTTCCGAAAGCAAGGTCTGAAGGAGCAAATACCGTATAAGGCCCGGTACCGCTTAATATCTGATCCAGCCCGGATGCTAAAACTCCGCGCTTAAAAGTTGTCATGTTCTTTTCTGTGTTCACTACTTGTGTAATATTTGACATTGATTTGATTTATCTGCCAGTAGAATAACCGGCATGATGTAATGTACCTCTTATAAACCGCTGTTGGTGTTAATGCTTAGCTTTTAAAAAGAAATAGATTTTACTGAACGCAGTTAATCAGTATTTACAAATTATCATTCAAGCATCTTACTCAAATTGATTGGGAGCAATGCATTCTTTCCAATACTCAATAATTTTTCTGATTGTATTTTCAAGTGCATTCATGGAAGTCGTTTTTACAAAAAAACCTTGAACAGACATGGTATATGCATCAATAACTGATTTTTTGTCTGCGGCTGTAGTGAAGAATAAATATGGAATGCATTTACGTTGAAGTTGTTCGTTGGTAAAAATCCTGTTCCTAAGTTCAAAGCCATTCATCGTGGGCATATTAATGTCAGAAAGAATTAAAAATGGCTGCACATCACTTTTATTCAGGTATGTCAATGCATGATTTCCATCATGGAAATAAATGATCTCATTTTTGTAACCAAGCTTTGCAAAAATTTCAACAAGAACCTCCTGGTCATCAGGATCGTCTTCAATTACAATTATAGGCCCGTTTTTGTTCATAAATGAATTAACGCATTCATATGGCAAGCAGGTAATACATCAGGTTTTACACTGTTCTCTTATGTAGTCTTCCAAACCTGAACTGAAATTCCTGTTGCCGAAACTCGATTTGAACAGGCCTTCTGTGTTACCTAGTCCCGAAGCCATGGTACTGATCATTTCTGCAGCCTGGGGATAACTCTTTACCCAGGTCGCATCCATATAATGATCCTTCAGAAAGGAAATCAACATGTCAATATTAAAGCCGGAAATGGTTGTTTCTATTAATTTGCTAATGGCCTCTACTTCTTCGATAACTTTTGGAAAATTATCTGCTTTGAAATTGTCTGATTCTGATACCAGGTATCGTGGATAATACATATTTGTTTTTTGATGAACAACATCAGGTAAGGTGCAGAAGAAATAAAAAGAAGAAGCAGTTAATTGGTTGCGACAATCTCGGAATTCGGGAATGATAAAGAAAGGTAGTCTTAATATTTTGTTTTGAAGTTTTTAATTTAATTAAACGCAATTGTTTGAGATGAAGGGCAGTGTTTATTCACTGATCGTATAGTAAATGTGTAAATACATTTTAAATTAAATAACCAGCAAAGGTTTGTTGAATGATAAATGTGGCCTTATACGAATAACAATTCAACATTTCCAAATACTTTTAATGCCAACATTTGGATTTGCAATTCAACCTTAACTTTCTTCCAGACACAACCTTAAACACGAACAAATCTTTGAGGCTTCTGCTTTTTCCGGACCTGTTTTTTTACAAGGTGCCCTTTCCACAACCATAATCCTGAGATCACGATTAATGGAAAAATGATCCATTGCACTGCAAAGGCAGCTCTTGGTATCTTACTTACTGGTCCATATATAAATCCCATTACAGGAATGCTGGCAATGATATGAAACCAGCGTATAATCCTTCTTTCAGTTGCGGCTTTCATGTGTTTTTGAATGATATCTTATGATAAGAATTCAAAACTACACCCGTGACCGGAGTGTCCTGCCCTGAATCATACGGGTTTTACCGGACGGATTGGCCGCTCACCGATTCGGGAATTAATTGCCTCAAAATTCTTATTGGTTTAGTGTAAGATTCCAGGTAGGACAGGTTTATCTTCATTTTGTTCAATCCTTATTTTCCCACGAATTCATTTATTAAACAAACAACATGAAGGCATATACATTGTGTATAACAGATCATGGCAAAGGCAGTATGCAAAAAGGCTGGAAAAAAAGAAGTTAAGAAAGAAGCCGGACGTAAAAACAAATTGGGTGTAAAAAATTCGCTCGTCAATAATATTAATGCAAGAAAGAAAAAAGGGACATCACGTAACAGGAAAAAATCAACAGTTTCAAAAAAATCCTATGACCAAATGGAAAAAGGATGGAAAAAGAAAAGTAAGTGATCACCCTTTAACGTATAACATAACTAAATCAAAAAATATGGACAGTATTAATCAGCAACAACAGGAAAAAAATCATGAAGACCTGCAAGGCAAAAAAGCTATAGATAAATTAAAAGAGCTGGCAGCAAAGAACAATACTTGCTTTTTCTGTACAAATTCAACGAATGGTACACCGTTAAATGTAAGACCCATGTCGGTGCAGAAACTTGATGATGACGGTAATTTCTGGTTCCTCAGTGCCGTTGATAGCCACAAAAATGAAGAGATCCAATCCGATCACCAGGTGCAACTACTTTTCCAGGGTTCACCGCATTCTGATTTTCTTTCAATACAGGGAACGGCTACCATTTCAAAAGACAAAAAAAAGATCAAAGAACTATGGGAGCCCATTGTAAAGACCTGGTTTACCGAAGGTATTGATGATCCGCGCATCACGGTCATATGCGTTCAGCCACAAAGCGGTTACTATTGGGATAACAAGCACGGTAATGCTGTGGCGCTGGTAAAAATGGCAGCAGGTGCCATAATGGGAAAAACAATGGATGATTCCATTGAAGGAAAAATCAGGATTTGATTACTTCCTATATGATCAATACAAAAAAGGAAAATTATCCGTACCTGGTGATGAATGTAACAATTGTTCCAAAATCACAGGTTGCGCACATCATTTAATCCGGCAGCGGTTTTACATAGATGTCTTTGTAATACACCTTACTGTTTGGATCATGACCCTGCAGGGCGAAAGTTCCGGAACTTAACCGTTTATCTTTCCTATCGGGCAGATCGTTGATGTTATCAGGTTAGGTATATTCCATTACAACCTTGTCATTGATCTTCGCTGTGATCTTTTTACCCTGTACGGTAATGGATTCAGTAAACCACTCATCATCCTTTACATACACCTCTTTTACATTCTGCACTCCATACAGGCTGCCGGTACGGATCCAATCGGTGTGCGAGTTGTTCACCTGAATTTCATATCCTTTCGATGGCCAGCCACTCTCCTGGTAAGCAGTATGAATAAAAATGCCTGAATTAGAACCTGGCCTTGTTTTCACAGAAGCCTTCCATTCAAAATTTTTAAAGTTGTGGTTCATTACAGCCCCCTCATAAAAAAGGTGTGCCCTGGGTCCATGAACAATAATCATTCCGCTGTCAACAGTAAAAGTTCCCGGGTTTTCACTGGCTCTCCAGCCATTAAGTGTTTTCCCATCGAATAACGATATCCATGCAGCAGAGTTTTGCTTGTGTTGGGTTGCGCAACTGATTAAACCGGCTACAGCAATAAAAATTATTGAAAGACGCTTCATATGATTGACTATCCAACTAAAATAACCAATTACCCCGAGTTCATCCGGCACACCAATTGTAGTTTATAGTTATGATCCGGAAATTAAAATCAGGCGAGTACAGGATCTATTCGCGTAAGAAGGATCCAAAGACCGGAAAACGCAGAAACCTTGGTACTTTTTCCAGCATCGCAGCTGCAAAAAAGCATGAACGGGAGATACAGGCGTTCAAGCATGGAAAGTGAATCCCTGGCATGGATGAAATCGGTGAATTGTTATAGTTCAGGATTGAAAAAGTATTAACAATAGAAACCTGAATTCAGGATAATCAAAAAGAATCTGTTTTAAACAGCCTGGTCTTTTCACTTTTTTCGATCAATTCATTTTCCCTTGGAATGATATCCTCAAGCGCAAATGACTTTACCCCGTTTATGGTCATCTCATCAAGGAGATTAATCAAACTTGCATAACGGGCATACTTTGTTGATTTAATTACGACCACGAATTCTTTGTCACGGCATGCATTCTCCCAGTTCGGATCGCCATCGGTCTTCGCCTGTTGTAGTATTTTCTCACATGTTGTATCAGTATGATTTGTATAATGTTCCATTACTTCCTTTCTTTTATCAATAATAATTTTCCTGATCTGATCAAAAGTTGCAGATTTAAAATTTGAGCCGTCACGTTCTAACTGACCCATATAATAGTACACAGGCTTATTTTCAATTGTTTCTTTTCCAATCATTAGTGTAAGCGCGTTGGAAGCTTTGATCTGCATACTGTCTGCATCCCTGGATTTCTTAGGCATATTCAGCGACATAGTGCTGGGTGTACTCATAGTAGCAGTGAAAATGAAGAAGGTAATAAGCAAAAAACCCAGGTCCACCATTGGTGTCATATCAATGCGGGTTGATAGTTTCTTTGCTTTTTTTACACCTGGCCCCTTATTGGAAGTTTCATTGGAAAAATCTATGTTTTCCATATTGTTTGTATTTAATTTTTCAAACCGTTGGGAAATAAAATATAACTGAATGCCTATTATATCCGGATTGAAAATTATTTGACTAAGATTCAGATCATTAAAAATTCCATAACGAATGATAAGCTTGATCAGGAAATCGTGCTTTTGAGCCTTGCTTAGGAACAAGGCATATTATATAATATGCTAAAAGAAGATTCGATTCAGGAGACAATTGGAACATTACTCCTCATATTTCAGGCAACCCAGTTTAACGAGCCTGGATACAATAGTTTCTTTTTTTCGGTGAAAGTGTTTGGCAATTGAGTTTAACTCGATCCCTTTATAATACATTTCTTTCAATTCAGCTTCTGTTTCTGCCGTCCAACGCCAATAATCAGATTTATGCATGAATCTTTTATCCGTGTATGAGAAAGAGTCGGATAAATTTTTATTGTACTTGTTTAGAAATGCTTTCCTGGAACTCCTAACCAGCCTAACCTGGCCAGTAATGCGCAAGTCATCCTCTTCGCTCCTTGCTTTTATTATTTGAATGTGTGGTAATGCTGGAAAGTTTTTAGGAAGCAATATTTCAGGAATATGTAAAATTTCTTTTGTGCGTGTTATGGCTACATAAAGCAGGTTGATTTCTTCGTTGAATTGTGCAATGTTAATTTCCTCATCTGATTTGTTATCGGATTGTAGTCTTTCCAATTTTGATTCATTGATAAAATCATCGGCAAGGTGAACTTCGTCGTATTCCATTCCTTTAGCACGATGAACAGTAGAAAATATCATTTCAGCCATTGCTTTGTCCTGGTCACTTACATGCTTACTCTTGAGTAATCTGATCAGGCCGGGAATTTCATTTCCATATTCCTTTACAATATCAACCATCATAGACAATTGTATATCTTCCGTTTTTTCAACGTACTCTTCCAGTTCATGGAGGTTGGCCATTGAACGAATCAGTTTGTCCCTTATCGAGTGAGTTTTACCATTGTACAGGTGTAATACATCATACAGTGATGCACCTTCATCTGCATACGTATAGGAATTCAAATTGCCTTCGAAATACAGGTATTTTACTGTTCTGTGTTCCGTAATATAATTGATGGCTTTTAGTAACAGCCCGAGATTTGTTCTGGCAATAGTGGCTTTTGAATTTGTTTTTGGCGGCTGTCCTTTACCGACGATTTTTACAGGTTGAAATTCTTTTAAAAACCTTTTCCACGCCAAAGTCTCCATTGATAGTTTTGCAATATCATCCGGAAAACGAAAACTGGTTGACAGATAATAATTTGTGAAATCAACCTTTGCCAGCGAGTTGACCGCATGACGCCACGAATAAATTTGCTGGTGCGTATCGCCTACAATAACTTTTGTTGCTTTTTGCCTGAGAAAAATATCTAGCATGGCAGGTGAGGCATCCTGGCCTTCGTCGAATAAAATGTAATCGAAATGAAGATGCGGCCTGGAGAGTTGAAAAAGTTTTAAATAGAAATCGTGGATGATTTCTATTTCTCCCCTGTTCATTTTATTCAGCAGCAAACGGGCTCCCTGTTCAATGTGCCGGTAAAATTTACTGACAAAGGATTTGGCCTTTATATCTGAAATAATGTCCAGATAGTTCAGGTCCTGCACCTTTTCCGCCTGGCTGTTGCAGAAATAAGTAATAAACTTATAGATGTGGTTGGCCAGGATGTATTCACCAAGTTTTTCTCCGGTCCCTTTTAGTCCCAACAGTTCAGCTATTTCATATGTCTTGTAATCATTCTGGCAGATTTTATAATCACTGTTGGCAACAATATACTTGTAGGCCAGTGAATGTGCTGTTTCCACCTGTACATTGTGCATGCCTTGCTCAATGAACTTCCTTTTTGCTTCCAGCTTCACTGATTTATTGAATGCCAGGTACAGGATTTTTGCAGTTTTTGGAAGGTGAGCAGCATAATGAATAATGGTCGTCGTTTTGCCGGATCCTGCCACCGCATTTATTTTAATATTCCCTTTTGATACAATGATTGCTTTCTGCTCTTCTGTAAGAGGCAAATCCAAAGAATTTTCCTGTTTTGCATTTTCATTAGAAGAAGGTTTCATCTGTTCATATTGAATTCCGAAGCAATAAAATTTTTTGCAACAGTTGTAAGATGTTACAGGTAACACCGGAAATGATGACTTAATTAAGAATACTGCAAATTCCAAACAGGAGACTTAGGAAAAATGGGGAAACCCTCACGATTATCAGCGTTTTTGCACGCCTAACTAAGTTCGATTTAGCGGTAAGAAGATGCAATAATAAGTATGATGAAACCTTCGGTTACCTAATTGGCAAGTGTTTCAACGAAATATGACAATATGAGAGTTCGACTATATTGCTATGCTGAAATGAAAAAGCCTCACGTTTAGTGAGGCTTTAGCTCCCCCTTCAGGACTTGAACCTGAGACCCTCTGATTAACAGTCAGATGCTCTAACCAACTGAGCTAAGGAGGAGTATCTGGCGCCGAATTGATTCAGCAGCCACCCAAAGTTTTTCCGTTTTGGGGAGGCAAAAATAGGGGATTTCAGCGTCAAACAAATCAAAAAAATGGGTTATGAGGCTGTTGAGCAACCATTTGAGCCATTCCACCCATTATAAGTGTTTTCTTTAATCCATAAAAAAATACCATGTGCCCCCTTGACATTCCGAATTTCATATTAGATTTTTATAGTTCAATATCCAGTCATGAAAAACAAAAAGCCGGCAAAACCGGCCACTCCACCGGTTTATAATATCCTCATCCAGAAATTGGTAAAGGATAAAAAAATCCACATTCTCAATCCGAATTTCTTTACCCGCGCCTGATGGTCACTTATTTTGATTGTCGCTAAGGAAGAATTATTTAGTATAGCAGGTTATTCATAATTGCCTAAAGAACATGGTAAACCTTTGCTACCTGACACACATGCAGGCTCCAGGATGTGGTGTGTTTACGTGAAGAATTTTTAGAAATTAATCTTTTGTTACAGAGAAACTATACCTTCTTTTAGCCTTCTTTGTTGTAGGCGTGCTGTTTGGGATTGGATTCATTTTGGGTGCTCCAACAGCATCCATCCGCATCTTCACCTGCTCCTGTAAAGTTTTGTTTTCAGGTGAAACTGTAACGTTTGTTATGGTTACCTCTCCATCGGGTGCCAGGTCGTAATCAATCATGAAGAAATAAGTATCCTTCTTGATTTTTTTCGACGACATTACTTCGTTTTTCAATCCAACAGCCACTGAATCGGTATACTCTTTCCAGATTTTATTATTTGTTTTAGGTGCACTGGGTGCTGGTGCAACTTCATTACCGGATACCACTTCGTTGCCAGTTGCTGCCGCTGCAGTTGATGATATGATACCAGCTGCAGTATCTCTTATAATGTCCGGCTGATTAACCACTGCAGCAGACTGAGTTGTTACGGCCGGGTTTTGATTTGTTGTAGTAACTTTTGAATTATTCACCTTTATTGCAGTATCCACAGGTTGTATGGCAGCAGTTGCTTTAACCTCCGGGGCCTTCTTCTGCGATGTGTCGATTTTTGTTGAAAGATCATCCGTCTTCCGGATTACGGTATTTGAATCCATTTTTAATTTACCGCTAAACAGCAGGTCCTTCAGCGACTGCGCTTTTGAGGTAAAGGTGGCAGCCAAGAATAAAAAAAGAATTCCCTTTTTCATACCCTTCATTTTATTAGTTATTTCAGCGTGTGAACCTGAAAGGTAAGAATCAAACCTTTTAGCGGATTCCTAAGAATTCAGTTCCAGCCGGGGTTCCACACAGGCTCATCCTGTAGCCAAAACTCTGCCATTTCATCCAATTGGTACGAAAATTATGTTTGTATGGGCAAACTGCCTGTCAGGCTTCCAACCAAAAGTAAAATGGAAAATAAAAAAAATAGACTGGGTATAGCTCTCGTAGGCCTTGGAACATATACTACCGGAGAACTGGCCCCTTCGTTTAAAAAAACAAAACACTGTTACCTGGCAGGCCTGGTATCAGGTTCACCTGAGAAAATAAAAAAGCTGAGAAAGAAATATGATATCCCTAAGAGGAATGTTTACAATTATCAGAATTTCGATTCAATAAAGGATAATCCTGATATCGATATCGTTTATGTTGTTCTTCCAAATGCAATGCATGCCGAGTTTGTTGTCAGGGCGGCGCGTGCAGGAAAGCATGTGATTTGTGAAAAACCAATGGCTCTTTCAGTTGAAGAATGCGATCAAATGATTGCTGCCTGCAGGGATGCAGGTAAAATGCTTTCAATTGGGTACCGTTTACATTTTGAACCTTATAACCAGGAAATGATGCGCATCGGAAAAGAACAGCCTTTCGGTAACATCAACAAACTGATTGCACAGCATGGGATGTCAACGGTGAAAGGCTGGCGGGATGATAAAAGAATGGCAGGTGGTGGTCCGTTGATGGATTTGGGAATTTATTGTGTTCAGGCCTGCAGGTATACTACCGGCATGGAGCCTGTTGCCGTTCGCGCTCTGGAACTTCCAAAAACAAAACCTGAAAAATTTCAATCGGTTGAAGAAGCACTCACCTGGCAAATGGAATTTCCCGGTGGCATAATCGCAGAGTGCAAAAGCAGTTATACAAAGGGAATGGATTTTCTTAGGGCTGAATGCAGCCGCGGTTGGGCACAGCTGAAACCTGCTTTTGCATACAAAGGGATAAAAGGAAAAACATCGGAAGGGAAAATGAAATTGGAAAAAGTAAACCAGCAGGCAAAACAAATGGATGATTTTGCAATTGCTGTAAAAGAAAATCGCCCCTCACCTGTACCAGGTGAAATGGGACGGCAGGATGTTAAAATATTACAGGCCATTTACCAATCCATGAAATCAGGAGATAAAGTGGAGATTACCTGATTATTGATTGATTGATTCATAGTGTAAGTCTAAAATCCGGTTCATATTTCTAATCCGGATGAAATACATCCTCAATAAATATTGACTTATGATAATTGCCTCTTAGATAAGTAAAATCATAACAAATCTTAATCATCATAAAAATCTGCGTTCCCTTTTTCAAATCCCTACTCCATATGTTCAATCTTCACATAAAGTGTGGCAAAAACAATATTCGCATACAACGATTTTGCATAACCATATATTTATATTACTTCCGTGGATTCACCCACCCATATTTTCCATTTGTTCTTCATAATGTCTCATCGGAATCCTGAATAATATTCAATATTCAATTCCCAATAATCAACCTGCAACAACTCCGAATGATATGTATACTAACTGAAACTAACTTGGCCATTGATTATTGATCATTGATTATTGAACTTTATGTATTCGCATATCGTATTTTATCCACCTGTAATAACATTTACCTCATTTCATTAAGAGATTTCTCTTAATGTTCTTTTTCATCTGTATAATTCAATATTTATATGTTTTGAATCCCCCGTTAATATCCGAAAACTCCCTTAGAAAATTAACTGTGTATATCTTTTTGTTTAAGTAAATCTACATACCCTACCCCTCGATCTTTATTGAAAGAATCCGAAACGTTCGTATAATTTTTTTATCGCTGGTATATTGGCATTGGTTTGTATCTGGACAAACCATCCAAAATCAACACCTATGAAAAAACTAGTACTCATGTGTCTTGTGCTATGCGCTACTCTTTCGCGCGCACAGGGCCCCCAGCTCCTGGTAAATGTTGATTACGATTCATGGAATGGTGCAACTGTTCCCGGTTGGCTTTACCTTCCTGCCGATTACGACACTTCAACAAAGAATTATCCAGTCGTTTTTTTCTACCATGGAGTAGGCGAATCAGGTACCAATCCTTATACCTTGTTGAGCCAGGGTATTCCAAACCTAATTGCCAATGGTATGAGACCCGATAATATTACAAATCCGAAAGACGGGAAAAAATATTCTTTTATTGTTGTTTCTGTTCAGCATTGGTCCTGGAGCCCGAATCCTAACTGGCTTCCATATGAAATAGCATGGCTGAAAAGAAGTTATCGCATTGACACAAACAGGATTTATGTAACTGGACTCAGTGCTGGTGGACAATCAACATTTGGTGCGGCGGTTTATAATCCTGCAATAAGTCACCTGATTGCTGCGGCGGTT
>JADMIO010823464.1_pt1 | contig 32104 bp, 24 predicted proteins | sample 8958161 | NCBI WGS metagenome assembly JADMIO01 (sample SAMN16585339, study PRJNA669376) | soil metagenome | isolation source: Crop rotation soil | place: USA: Cullars Rotation, Alabama | collected 2011
CCGCGACAACTTGTCCACGTGGAATTCTAAGCTTAGGATCCCAATGTGCTGGAAAGAAATGGTAGGGTCGGCAAATCGCAGAGTCGTCGTCACGGGCATGGGGCTAATTTCGCCCCTCGGTTCCCGGCTGGACGAATTCTGGGCAGCCCTCAGCGAGGGCCGTAGTGGCGTTGCGCCTTTTGTCAGTCTGCCGACCGTGAACCTGCCGATTCATTATGCCGGCGAGGCTCGTGGGTTCAAAGAAGAGGTCGAGGACTTTGGCGAGCTGGATAAGGCGACGAAGCGGAACATCAACAAGGGTCTCAAGGTGATGTGCCGCGAGATCGCGATGGGGGTCGCGTCGGCCCAACTCGCGCTGCAAAACGCGGGTCTCAATGCGTCGAACATCGAGCCCGAGCGGACGGGCGTCGTCTACGGCAGCGACTACATCATGACCTTGCCGACCGAATTCACGGCCGGCGTCTTGAAGTGCATCGGACCGGACAAGCGATTCGATTTCAACCGCTGGGCCGAAGAGGGCCTGCCCGAAGTCTCGCCGCTCTGGCTCCTCAAGTACCTGCCGAACATGCCGGCCAGCCACATCGCGATCTACAACGATCTGCGCGGGCCGAGCAACTCGATCACAATGCGCGAGGCCTCGACGAACCTGTCGCTGGCCGAAGCCTACTGCACGATCAATCGCGGCGCTGCCGACACGCTCGTCTGCGGCGCGACCGGCACTCGCGTGCATCCCGTCCGCACGCTCCACGTCATCCTGCAAGAGCAGCTTGCCGATGGCGCTTTCGAGCCCGCCCAAGCCTCGCGGCCCTTCGATCGCGACCGCCAAGGGATGGTCGTCGGCGAAGGCGCCGGCTGCCTGGTGCTCGAGGAGCTCGAGCACGCGCAAAAGCGCGGCGCGAAAATCTACGGCGAAGTGATCGGCTACGGCTCCTCGACCGTGATGACGCGTCGCGGGCTGGCCGACTGTGCACAGGCCTTGCAGAACGTGATGGCCAGCGCGCTGCGAACTTCCGGTTTGAAAGCGAAAGACATTGGGCACATCCACGCCCACGGCCTCTCGACGCAGCAAGGCGACATCGACGAAGCGAAAGCGATCGGCGCGATCTTCGGCTCGCCCAAGGAATCGCCGCCGGTCGTCGCGGCCAAGAGCTACTTCGGCAATCTCGGCGCCGGCAGCGGCGCGGTCGAGTTGATCGCCAGCCTCCTCGCCTTCGAGCACAACCGGCTCTTCCCGGTGCTCAACTATTCGACGCCCGACCCCGACTGTCCGGTCCGCGCCGTCCGTCCCGGCGAGAGTGCCCCGCCCGGCGACGTCGTGCTCAGCACCAACGTCACCCCGCAAGGGCAGGCCGGCGCGATTCTCGTGCGGCGGTTCAAGTAGTCGATCGTCCTCTTTCGCTCTGCGAAAGTCGCTGTTTGCCGAGTGACAAGAACTGCTGTTAGGCGAATTCTGCTTATTCATGCAGCTCCTTTAAGGCGCGGCATGGGCAAACATCGCGCGCACCGTTGCCATCGGCAGATAAAGATGAAAAGGGTCATCTTGCAACGGGATGAAGCCATACTTCAGATAGAATCGCTTTGCGTCGTCATCTTTCGAGAAGAGGTCCACAGCAAAGATGCCAATTCGCTCTGCGACGTCGCACGCGGTTTTCAGGTAGTGAAACAGAAGCAATTCACCGAGACGCTGACCTCGGTACGATAAATCGACAGCAAGCCGCCCAAGATGCGCGGTGGGCAAAGGATATCTCGGAAGTCCCGTTTGGTCATCCGGCGGCAGATGATCGCGCAGGAAGGCTCCCGCAGAAGAGGCATAGTACGCGAGCACTCGTTGCCCCATGCCGCTAAGGGCGACGTAAACGCGGCTTACCCCGCGCTCGTGGTTGACTGCTGCGTGCTGCCGGATGAATGAATTCAGAGCAGGCTTGCCGCAGTCGAAGAGCGTCGTTTCGTGGCCCGGCGCCAGATGCTCGATGCGCGTTTCAGCCATCGGGAGTTAGAAATCGCCGGGCTGCTTTGATCGCCGCTTCGTTCGGCGGCGGGGGCGATTCGGAAGTGGCCACGACCTCGGCCGAGTCCCTTTCAGAAAGGCGAACGGAGCAAGTCGGTTGGGACTCCTGAGATTTGGGAATCACAGGATTTCCGAGCACTCCAATGTCTGTTTGCGTCTTGCTCATTACCCCTAATTCTAGCCACTCGAGTTTTCAGGTCAATCTTGATGTAGCGGTTGCACCCGGGGCAGTTAGAGCGCAGCAAATTGCGAGGATTGAATCCCGCACGAAAGCAACTGCCTTTGTCGCGCGGCCCGGTCGCCTGCTACAATCCCGGGCCTTGGATGGACTCTTTTTGCATGGAGGTGCGTTATGATTCGCCCACTGGGAATCGCCCTGTTCTTGGTAACGCTGCTGGGTGGTCGCGCGGTGCTGGCTGCCACTCCGGTGAGCAAGCTGGCCGAAGGCGCGGCGGTCGTGGCGATTTCGGACACGATCAAGGTCACCGAAGGCCAGAAGATCGTCGCGATCGGCGCGGATGTCGTCTATCCTTGTCAGGTGCTCGCCGTCGACGGCCTGCGCGTCAAGATTCCGACGACACGCGGCCCGGGCTGGGTGCAGGCGTCGGAAGTTGTCGGCATCGCCGACGCGGTGGCTTACTTCACAGAGCAACTCGCTGCGAAGCCCGGCGACGCCGATTTGCTGTGGCGGCGCGGGCTGGCGCAACACGGGCAGCGGAAATTCGATCCAGCGGTGACCGATCTCACGGCCGCGATCGCGAAGAGCCCGGCGAAGGCCAAGTACATCGAAACGCGTGGCGCGGTCTATCTCGATGCCGGTAAGCCGACGGAGGCGATCGCCGATTTCACGGCCGCGCTGAAGCTGAACCCCAAGAATGCGGAGTCGTATAACAATCGCGCGTACGCCTACTTCGCCCAGGAGCAATACGACAAGGCAATTGCCGATTGCACCGCGGCGATTCGCCTGGAGCCGAAGGTCGCGCAGCTCTACGCCAGCCGCGCTGCCAACTTTGTCGCGCGGGAAGACTTCGACATGGCGCTCGTTGATTTGAACGAAGCGGTCCGGCTCGAGCCGAAGAACGCCGGATTTTTAGGCGACCGCGGGAAGGCTTACTACGAGTTGGGAGAGAGTGACAAGGCGATGGCCGATTACAACGCGGCGCTCGCGCTCCAGCCGCGCCTGCCGATGGCGCTCTTTTATCGCGGCAACTTGCGGTTCGATCGCGCGGAGTACGACAAGGCACTGGCCGATTACACCGATGCGATCAAAATGGCTGGGCGCATGCCGTCGTTCTGGTGTGCCCGCGGCGTCGCGCGCTTCGAGCTCGGGCAATACGCCGGCGCGCTGGCCGATTTCGACGAAGCGTTGAAGCTCGATCCCCGCTGGACCGACGCGCTCCATGGCCGCGCCTTGCTCAAGTCCGCCGCCGTCGACGCCAAGTTCCGCGATGGCAAGGGGGCCGTCGCCGACGCGCTGAAGGCCTGCGAAGAGACGAAGTACGAAGAGCCGGTCTACCTCGATGCGCTCTCGGCCGCCCATGCCGAGAGCGGCGACTTCGCCCTCGCCGCCAAGTGGCAGGTGAAAGCGGTCGAGCTCTTGGACGATGACGACGAAGATCGCGACGAGTATCAAGGCAAGCTGAGGCTCTATCTCACTCGCAAGCCGTTCAGGCACGCTCCAGTCAAGAAGTAGCAGGAAGCCCGACTTATGCCCTACCCCGCTTAAGTGACTTTCAACCCGGCGCCGGTCGCGAAGCGATAGGCGAGCGCGACGCCGATCACAACGACGGCGGCTACGAGCGGGATGCCGAGCTTCACCATCGAAAAGATCGTGACGCCGGCGACGACCACCAGCATGAGGGCGCCGGTCACGCCGCCCGACTCTTGCGGGGCAGCTTCCGGTTGGGGCTCAGCGGCCGGCGGGGTGGGCAGGATGTTCTGATTGCTCGCAGCAGGGCCGCCATTGATGATGGAACGCATGGCTTCTCTCCTTGGTAAGGGTGAATCGATTGACTCACCCCAAACCGGCCATGCGGGCGGCTGTGACAGACCATTGTGTAGGCATCCCGCCTGCACAGTGTCGCGAGGATTCTGTGCAGGCGGACGCTTACACCACAATCCGCCGCTCCAACTCCACCAGCTCTTTGATAATTGCTCGTATCCCTCGCGTCGGTTTCCAATCGATCGTCGCCTGCAGCCGCGAAGTATCGGGCGCGCGGCGCGGACATCTTCGAAGTCAGCGTCGTAGGCCTCGCGATAGGTCTGGAACTCGATCTGCGACCATGAAGTGGGCTTTGACGCGGTTGCGATTGGATCGAAGGCTCAGTTCGCCTTCGCTTTCGGCGGCTATTGAAAGAAAGGATCGTCGTGCTGGATAGTCATCCCGCGGGAACCAATCTGCTCCCAGAATCGGGCGACTCCTACCTCGGTGAGTCGGCCCGGTGAAAAGCTCAACTTCGATAGCTTTTTCATTGCTGCAATTGGGGCGATGTCGTCATCGGTGATCGGGATTCCCCGAATCACCAACTCTTCCAGAGAGGAAGATGCCGAGAGGCCTTTCAGCCCGCAGCCGAGAGCGCGAGAGCGCGAGATATCCAACTTCTTGAGACTCGGGAGGCGGCCCAGATGGACGAGTCCATCATCGGCGATGGGCGAGTCGTGCAAATCGAGCTCAGTGAGATCCTTCATACCGGCGAGATGGATAAGTGCCGCGTCGCTGACAATCGTATTTGAGGAATCGAGCTCGCGCAGTTGATCGAGAGGTTGCAGTTTGGCCAGCCCTTCGTCGCCGATCAGATTGCCGGAAATGTAAAGGTATTGCATGCCTCGCAGCCGGCCGACTTCGGCCATTCCTGTATCGGTCACTTCGGCCGAGCGCAAGTCGAGATGGTAGAGAGAGGTAAGGCCTCGAAGATGTTTCAATCCCTCATCGCTCACCGCGGTGCGGTCCAGCTTGAGAGTCTCCAGGTCGCAGAGCGTGGCCACCGATTTCATTCCGTCATTGCCAACTTTTTTGCAGCCGCTGAGCCACAGCGAACCGATCGAGAGCTTCTCGATCTGGCGGAGGTCGTCGTCGGTTACCCCGCTTTCGGTCAAGTCGAGAAACCCGATCTTCGAAAGCCGGCCAGCTGCCGCCAGGGCGCGTGCTGTCTCCGTATTTGACCGCAGCTCGATCTGATGAATCTCGCCGAAGTAGTCGGGGGGAAACCAAGGCTCCTCGCGCTGCGGGGAGAATGAACTGTCGTATTCAGGGTTGACGACTCCTCCCACCGCGCGTATCTCGGCGATCGCCCGCGCTTGCTTGAGAGGCCCGTTTACCCACCAGGCGAGGACGACTGCAACGATCCCGATAAGCAGAAACATTGACCCTAGAGAAAAGCGCCACCAAAAGCGTGGCGCTTCGACCGGTTTGCATGGTGTCAACTCGGCCGACATGGGAAAAGGGCCTTCCGTTGTTTCGCCTCGACTACTTCGTCCGCGCAAGCTCAACCAACTCCGCGATAATGGCTCGTATCCCGCGAGTCGGTTTCCAGTCGATCGTCGCCCGCAGCCGCGAGGTGTCTGGCGCGCGGACGCGGACATCTTCGAAGTCGGCGTCGTAGGCCTCGCGATAGGTCTGGAACTCGATCTTCGAGGAAGACTTCGCGACGTCGATCACGAGCCGCGCCAGGTCGAGGATCGCCAGCGGCTCGTCGCTGCCGATGTTGTAGACGCGGCCGGCGGCCGATTTGTGCGTCATGAGCCCAAGCACGGCGTCGATCACGTCGCCGACGTGGGCGAAGCAGCGGGTCTGCTTTCCGTCGTCGTGTACGAGCAGCGGCTTGCCGGCGACGGCGGCCGTTATGAACCGCGGCAGCACCATGCCGAACGCGCCGGTCTGGCGCGGGCCGACGACGTTGAAGAACCGCCCGATCACGACCGGCAGGTTGCCTTCGCGCCCGTAGGCCAGCGCGAGGAACTCGTCGATCGCCTTCGACGCGCCGTAGGACCAGCGCGGCTTGCTCGTCGGGCCAAAGACGAGATCGTCCTCCTCGTTCCAGCGCGGCTTGGGATTCTTGCCGTAGACCTCGCTCGTGCTCGCGAGAAAAAACTTTGCCGTCTCGCCGGTCGCCGCGTGCCGGCGGCGGAGCTCGTCCAGCAGCATTTGCGTCGGCGCAATGTTCGTCTCGATCGTGCGTAGCGGTTCCTTCGCAATCAGCGCGACGCCAACCGCCGCCGCCAGGTGATAGACCTCATCGACCTCTGCCACCGCCTCGCGGACGAGTTGTGCATTCGCCACACTGCCGCGAAGGATCTCCAAATTCGCATTCGCCCGCACCCGTTCGAGGTTCACAAACGTGCCGGTCGATTCGTCGTCGATGACGCGCACTCGATCGCCGCGCGCGAGCAGCCGCTCGACCAGATGCGAGCCGATGAAGCCGGCGCCGCCAGTGATCAGGACGTTATTCATGAGCAGACGAGACGTCAAAATGACCTATTGGACTAATTAGTTAGTGACAGGAAGCAATCTGTAGTAAGGCTTATGGCGTAAAGGGTTGAGATCGCGCGCCTGACAAAAAGTGGCAGTCGTAAGATATTGTCTTAAACTGGCGAGCATCGGACTAACCTTCGCTCGCGGCCGGCCGCTCCGGCGCATAACACGCGCTCGGGGCTTATGCCACTCGGTACTATTGTAATATACATAGATTCACATGTCTAGTCTTTGCCAAACATTCTCGATGCATTTTGCGATTGGCATTCTCGCGGCCGCGACGCCACAATGTCTCTGGATGGTTCGCGAATGCCTCCAGCCCCTCGCGCAGCAATGATCGCCGACGACCTATCTCTCGACAAGGCCGAGCCCGGCCCGCCAAAGCCGAGCTTCTGGCGGTTCAGTCTCGGGCTGTTGATGCTCGGAGTCGTACTCTTTTGCGTTGCGATGGCCGGAATCGCCTGGCGGCGGGCTGAGGTTGTCGCCCGGCGAAAGGTAATTGACGAGCTGACGCAGGCCGGCGCAATCATCCACTTTGAACACGAACTCGATTCGCGCGGAAACACCGTCAGCAATCCGCCGCTGCCGGGCAACTTTGTCGAGAGGCTCCTCTTTGGCATGGACTCCGCGTTCGAAGTGCGACGGGTCTTGCTCAGCGGGGAGCCGATCGACCGCGGCACTTGGGAGCGATTGATGTCGCTGGCAGAGACGCACGAACTGCGTCTGGAACATTGCACCCTCGCTGCCGATTGCCGATCGCTCGCGCCGTTCTCGCGACTCGAGAAGCTCGTCTTGACCGGAACGAACGTTGGCGATTGGGCAATCGACGACGCCAACCGAATGCCTTCGCTGCGATACCTGCACATTGAGGGCACGAAAATCACCGCCGCCGGCCTGGGCAAGTTGACAAATGAAAACGTCGAGTGGCTGACAGGTGCGTGGGTGGCTTGTGACCACGAAACGATCATGAAGCTCGCTTTGTTGCCTAAGCTTAATGTGGGCGCCGCTCCGGAAGAGAGCTTCCTCTTTGAGCACTACAAGGGCGCGGCGCGAACGATTCGCGACCATCTTGCGGAGTGGGAAGCCGCGGCGGACCACCCGCTCCGTGTGCCCGAAGACAAGGAATTTATCCCTTTGATGGAGTATTCTCAATCGTTCGACCCGCGCGTGAAGCGGCTGTTATGCCGATTCGCGAGCCAGCCGGGCGATTTAAAAGTACGGCTCGCGGCTGTGGCGGCAATCCAGACCAGCGGAAGTGCCGATCTGGAGTTGACTTTTCCCTATCTCGAACGGATCGCACAGCAGCGCTCTCCGGAGCTCAAACGCGCCGCCGTGGATTGCATGACGAGCGTTATCGCTCTGGATCGCGCCCGGAATGACAATGCCGAGAGAAGAGCCCGTTTCTTCGGACGATTTCTGCGGGCAGCCGTTCTTGACACGGACCTGGAAACGTCGGCCTACGCCGTGGAAAGAATCAGGCAGGAATTCGATCAGCCTGAAGAACTCGATTTGACTCTGGCGGCGAAGGAATTCACGGCGGCCGAAAGGCAAAGCGTGCGCGCGGTCATCTATCCGCCGGAAGTGGTAGAGCCTGAAAGCGAATAACTGTAGGCCGCGAATCATTCTCAAGGAGGGTGCTTATGGATGGTCGACGATGTAGATTGCCGAGCGGCATCGTCTGGCTGCTCATGGTGATGGTCTGGAGCTTAACCTCGGAACCACCAAGTGCGGCCGCCGCCGAGGCGCTCAAGGCGGTCATCAGGAATACGCCGCGAGTCACGATAGTCGGCAAGTACACGCCGAAAGATGGCCCGGTGCGTGAAGTGTCGACAGTCGGCGTCAACCTTCGCGCAGAAGGCCTGATCGTCGTCACGCTCGGCGCGATCGAGGGGCTTAAGGAAGTGCAGGTCGTTGCGCCCGATGGCGAGCGTCTCAAGCCGACGGCGATCGTGCAGTTCCCGCAGTCCGGCATCGCGGCGATCGCGGTCGACGCGAAGGAAAAGTTCAAAGTGCCGGCCACGGCGCAAGAGGTCCTAGCCGGCGAGACAATTTGGCTGCTCGGACCCACTTTTGATGGTGAGAAAACGGTCGTCACCGGTATCATTTCGCGCCTCGGCGGGAAGCCGCCGGAAGAGTGGCTACTCACCGACGCCGCGATTTGCTCCGGCACGACTCAAGGCGTGGCATTCAACCTCGAGGGGGAACTGGTCGGCGTCGTGGCCAGCGGACCCGTCCAGGTGACGCGACTTTTGCCCCCGACAACGATTGAACATTTACTGCGGAAGTGGGGAGAGTAGTCCGATGAACGCCGTCACAAACGCTTGGATTCAAGAGGAAATCGCGCGAGCTTTTGTCCGCGTCTTGATGCTTTTCGCACTCGCAGGGATGATCTTGGCGGTTATCTTCTGGGACAGTTTTGGCATCGAGCTATTTGGCCCAGTGATCCTGTGGTGCGACAAGTACATCCTGTTCCATTGAGCTTCGCCGCCTTCCACTTCTCCAGCGGCGGCCGATCGCAAGAGGTTGCGCTTTTTCAGGCGAGAAAGTCGGCAATCTCTGGACGTCTTGCCTATTTTCCCCCTTAGGAATTCTCTTCCTCATGCGAAATCTCGCAGAGCTGCGATTTCTGATTTGGCCCTCAGAAGTCAATCCCTGAGCAGCAAGGTTTGTGCATCTTTCGCGAGTGGAACGGCAAATCTTGCCATCCGTTCTAGATGCCAACTTTTCCTACAATCCTGTGGGGGGTGCGACGATAATTCACGCAGAATCGGCTATTTCGTTGACTTCCGACTCACCCGGATGATCGGCAATTAGCGCACCGGACGGATGCCCATGAGACAGTCACTGTGACTGGTGTGGCGGCCGTTCGAAACCTGATTCCTGGAACCGAGATATGACCTTCGTCCCATTCCGAATCGGGTTCACCCACTTGCTTCTGCTTTGCGGCGTTCTCGTTGCGTCGTCTTCGGGTTGCGTAGCGACGGGCTCGTGGTGGCAAGCGCATATCGACATGCACGAGCTCCGGCGAGATTTGCACGAGGATCGGCGCGACCTCAAGGAAGAGCTGGCCGAAGTGCGTCAAGAGCAGCGGCTCGCTTTGCGTGAATCGGAACTCTCCGCGGAGCGCGCGCACCTCGAAGAGACGAAGCGCTGCTTGCCGGAATCTGCGCCGCTCGTCGAATCGACGATTGCCATGCCGCTCCGGCAGAAGTTTGTGCTTGGTGCTCCGGAACTCGACGTCGAAGCGATGCGCGAACGCCTCAAGCTCGAAGAGCAAAACAAAACGGAACGCTTGAACGATTGGCGTCAAAAGATGGTCGAGTGGAAGCAACGCAAAGCATTCCACGAAGAGCAAGAAGCACGCCGCATCGAACGATTCCGGGAGAATGGCGGACTGAAGCAGCAGTGCGGTTGCAGCGCGGCGCTGGCCTGTGGCCATTGCTGCTGCAGCGCCGAGCAAAAGGGCCAATGCGGCTGCGACAAAGCTCTGGCCTGTGGCCATTGCTGCTGCAAGAAGTTTGAGGAGGAAAAGACTTGCGAGTTCGCCCCGTTGAAATCGCAGCCCTTCACCGAGAAGCCGCCAGAAATGCCCCGTGAAGCAGTCATGGCGAGCGACATCCCGCTCAAGATCAATCTGCGCATGATTTCCGATATTGGTGATTCGCGAATCAGCAAGGTCCGCACCGGCCGCGAAGCAATCGAGGAACTGCCCCGTGCACCGTTGAATGAAGGCGGCCCCTGCGACAGCTGCACCGATCGAGCCGGCGCGTGTGCCGATAAGCCGGTAGGCAAGGGCGCCGCTGCCCCGCCGCCGGTGTACTACGACTCGCCCTCCACGGTGCGTGCCCTTCCGCCGGCGCCGGTGCCTGATACGGATCGCGATACGCAATCATCCAACACCAGCCCGCCAAGCAAATCGAGCTATCCGACGACGCGCTTCCCCGGTCCCTCGACACAGCCGGTCGCGCATCCTTACCCGGTGCGTCCGACCAGCAGTTTCGAAACTCTCGGTGCGCCGAATACGGACTTCATGCCGGCCTCGATTCTGCCGGACGTCGATCGTCGCCTGGCGTACTACCCCGTCCCGCTGAACGCGAAGCGTCCGTAATCGCTTGGCGCGAGTCCGCCGTCTCTGCAATTCATCGCGAATTCACGTCGCACTTCTGCCGGGGCAATTGGCACTCGGCAACCGACTTGCGCTCGCGGTGGACGAAATCGCCACACGCGATTTCGGGCGGATCTCTCAAAGTCGATCTCTCGACTTGTTGATCGCTTGTCGACCAGAGTGCGCTGGTGGACTTCATCCGCCAACGCTTTTGTCTTAAAACCGTCGGCAATTTCGTTGCCGGGCGGGTTGCGTTGGCGAATCGCGCGGACTAGAATCCCAGCGACTCTGCGTGTTATGACAACGCGACACAACATGTCTGTGTGCGACAATCTGTCAGGGAATTCAAAGACGGTTTGGCTGACAAAAAAGAACTGATCTCCTCCTTGCTACTGCCTCTGGGAATTCTATGAAATCGAACCACTTCATCCGCTTCGGCACCGGTCTTGCGGTCCTACTATTAACCCTGTCAGCGCACTTCTCGGCCACGCGGAGCATTGCGGCAGATCCTCCTCCTCCTCCGCCGCCGCCTGCCTCGCCTTCGTTGCCCACAGACAAGGCGATTGATGCTGGCCTCGCCAAGCTCAGCGCAGCGGATGACCATTTTGCCACGAATGCGGCAAAGGTGGCGCAGGCTTTGGAGGAACTGGGCGATGATGCTAATTCTGCTGGAACCAAGTCCAAAGCCGAAACGTTCTTCGCGACCCTTGACGAACGCGCCGGCGATGCTTGGAACGCGGCTTTCGCCAAGTTGTTTCCTTCAAACGTCGAAGCGAAGAGAGATTACGCGAAGAAAATCGCGACGAAGCTAAAAGCCGTGGCCGAGAAGAAGGCTGCTGCCGACGCGGCGGCAAAGGCGAAGGCCGAAGCTGCCGCCGCGCTGACCGACGAAAAGCTTCATCCGCTATTTGATTCGCTGAAGTCCGACAAAAAATTCGCACAATATTGCCGCGCACTTGCTGCGGCGATCGGTCAGAAACCCACTGCCAATGTCGGCACGATCGTTCAAGCAGGTAAGAAGGTATTTAGCGGGGTAGATGCGAATGCCTCGCGACCATGGCTAGATGCTTTACGGAATCTTGAAAGTCTCAAGCCGCTGCCCGCGGATGCTTCGCTCCAGGTTGCAGCTTTCCTGTCGAAGCAATCCAAGGAAACAGCAGGTGTTTTCAGCACTGCGCCGGCTGTCGAGGGTGACGCTGTCGACGGACAAGTTGACGCGACCGCCCAAAAGATTGCCGACGCGTTGTTGAAGGACAGCGTCTTTTTAAGGACACCTCGCTTCGGCGACGTCTGTATGGCGTTCAAGGCAGAACTTCAGCGATTAATCGTTCGCGTCGAGCAAGGTACTTACGACCAAGACCCAGACGGCACCAGGTTTGCCGACGATGCTCGAACTCAACTCATCAATAACGTCATCGAGAAGATGGAAGCCGACGTCGAGCTCAAGGAAGATTGGAAGAAGTTGTTGGACAAGTTCGTCGGAGAAGTGAAGAAGGACAAGAAGTTCGGTCCATTCGATAATTCGGTTCTTGCCTGGAAGAATATCGTCGTGGAAGTATTGGCGGCCTTTGACATAATATTAGACGTCGAAAAGAAAGTCATTGGCACAAACCCGCTCACACAGTCTGGAGGCAAATCCACCGGTGGTAATACGACTGGGAGCACTCGCTCGTCGTCCGGAGGAACATCTTGGGCTGCTGTGCATCATGAGCGCAGATTAGCGCACATCCATCGTGCTCACGAACGCCGTTCCTATCGGATTGACCGAATTCGCGAGCGATACTAACCGGTTGAGTACCTCTTGGAATTTCGTTCGAATTGTGTTGGCCGAGATGTTGTCAGTCACACCTTGATATGTCACCTTTGGAGATGTTCGCATGCCGGCTACTTTAACCAACGTTCTAGGAGGCGATGGAACAAAGCTGCTTCCCGTGGCGCAGGGTCTAACAAAGTTTTGGGCAAAGAACTTCCCGAAAATTTGGAAGAATCGCAGTATCTCGGACGAGCAGGTCTCGAAAGATATACTCTCGCTGCTTCGTGCGGGCGATATCGACGCGTCGCTGGCTGATGCAACGAACTTGCTCCCTGCCAACATTCAAATCGCAATGAAGCTAGCGTTGGACGGCATCAGGGTCTTCCAAAGTCGTAAAAAGCTGGATACGGACGGAGTTCTGGGAGGTGTAACATCCACCAGACTCGCGGAGCTTTTTAATTGTCCTCGACGTAGTCCCGCCGATAAACAGCAAATTGCAGCTGGCTCGGCGCCAAAGCAGGTCAATTCGCCTATCGACCAATTTGACCAGATCTTTTATTTTGTAGATTTGACGGGTGGACCTGCCTCGATCGAGGGTCAGCCAACTCTGAATCTTATCGCTGGAGCCTGGGATTTTTGGGTGAAGGAATCGGATAACATCGTTCTTCGACGTGTGGATTCACTTGCGAACTCGAACTTTCTCATCGAGTTCAAGAAGATTGATGGGCCTTCAAGTACCTTGGGATTGTCCCATGTTGGCGGGCCAAAACTACCCATGCGTTTGGTCTGCACGATGGATGAGGAGGAAACATGGACTGCTAAGAAGTTTCGCACCGCGATTTGCCATGAAATGGGACATCTCCTCGGACTTGAACATTCGGATAATGAAACCGACTTGATGTATAAGTTCATCTCGCGCGATCTTTCGGTTGATCGCCCTTCGGCAAATGACATCAGCCGCATGCGAGCAAAGTGGGATGTTTGATGTCAGCAAGGCGTTGCGGTCTATATCAATCCGCAGTGCAGCATCCTCGCTTCGGGTGGCGCTCTTTCATTGAGCGCCACTTCTATTCTTGCCCGCAACGAGCTTCAAAAACTTCGCCCGCGCCTCTTCGTAGGTGGGCGGGGTGACGGGGAAGAACTCGAGCGTCTTGTAGATGTCCCCTTGGAAGTGGTCGAGGTGCCACATCCGCTGATCTTCGGTGATCTTGTTTTCCACGCGGGCGACCTCCGTTTGGTAGTCGGTCGACCCCATGATGACGTGGTAGAGGACCCGCCGGCCTTCGATGAGCTCGAAGCGGTAGCGGAGTTGGTCGCCCTTCTGCGGCTCGAAGTACTCGGAGATCGCGACCATGTAGGGGCCTTGCCGGAAGTACTCGCGGCGGAAATAGGCGATGTTGCGGAACTGGCCCTGCTGGTGCAGGGTGCGGATGCGCGTCAGGTGCTTTTCGGCCTCGTCGGTCTTGCCGAGCAAGTTGGCCAGGCAGATCAGCCCGGAGTGGAGTTGGTAGTCGCTCGGTTCGAGATCGGCGCAGAGCGCGAATTGCTCGTAGGCATCGGCGTCGCGACCGGCCAAGGCATACCTGTCGCCGAGGAACTTGCGCAGCGCGACCGCCTGAGGATTCGCGGCGACGTTCTGCTTGAGGAGCTCGAGGAATTCCGGCTGGCGGTCGAGCGCCGTGAACTGTTCGGACAAGATCTTGTAGGCGTCGGTGCTAATCGGATCGAGCTCAATGGCGCGCTTGGCATGCTCCACGGCCTTCTCTTTCGCGCCGCGGGTCCAGAGGAAAACGGAATAGACCAACTCGTTGCGACTCACGGCTGGCGCAAGCTCGAGCGCTTTGAGATAGGACTTTTCCGCCTCGTCGTGCTTCTTCAGCCGGCTGCAAATCAGCCCTCGCGCGGCGTGGAACTCGGCCTCGGCGGGCTGGAGAGCGATCGCTTTGTCGATCGACGTCAGCGCCGGCTCGTTCAGCAAGAGGCCGGCTTGCAGTTGAGCGAGTTCGTGCCAGAGCTTCGCGTTGTCGGGCGCGTTTCGGGTGAGCCGTTCCCACTTGGCGATCGCATCGGCCAAGAGCGTCTTCGCTTCGACTGGCTTATTCGTCAGCGCGAGCTGCTTCGACTTCGCCAGGATGAGTTCGACCTCCGCCTGGTCGGCGCGGAGCGGCTCGCAGGAGGCAAGAATGACGAAGATCAGGCAGAGAGCTGGGATTAATCGTGGCATAGTGCGGTTTCTTGGGGGATTTCCCTCGCTAACGCGTCGGGCTTCCATTACGGTTTGACTGGCGGCAATTCGGGACGCTGAGTGTCGAGGAATTTGACGATGCGGGCGCGGACCTCTTCGTAGGGGGGCGGATTGACGCGGTACGATTCGATGAGCGTGCGAATGTCGCCCTGATATTGGTCGAGGTGCCACATCCGCTCGCCGGCTTTGATGCGGCCTTCGCTGCGGGCGCGGTCCGTTTGAAATTCCGACGAGCTTACCTTGAAGACATTGAGGAGCCGGCCGCTCGGTGTGTGATAGACGTGGAACTGATACCGGATCGGATCCATGGCCGGCAGCGGCTCGAAATACTCCTCGACGGTCACGTTGAACTCGCCGACGTGAAAGTACTCGCGCGTGAAGAGCGCTACGCCGGGGAACTTGCCCTGCTTTTGCATGTCGCGAATTTTTGCCAATTGAATCGCGGCCCCTTCGGTCTTGTTCGCGCGCGTCAAAGCGCAGAGTAGCGCGGTTTGCGGCTGGAGGGCGTCGGGACGCAGGTCGGCATAGACACGAAAATGTTCGATGGCCTCGAGCTCGCGATTGAAATTCAGCAGATTCATGGCCAAGGTCGCGCGCAGCTCTGGTGAGTCGGGATGTTCGGCGACCGCCTTCTTGATGACCATCATGAACTCAGCGCCGCGCTGGAGCTGGTTGGTTTGCTGGGCGAACCACTCGTAATACTTCGCTTCGGTTGGGTCGAGCTCGATCGCCCGGCGGGTCATCGCAAACGACTTCACGCGCTGGTCGCGATCCCAAAGGAGATACGAATAGTTCCAGTAGTAGCGGGCGACCTTCGGCGCGAGCGCGATCGTCTGGCGGTATTCCTGGTCCGACTCGACGAGCTTCTTCTCCGCGCGAAAGACGATCGCCTTGGTGTAGTGGTATTCGGGCGTCTGCGGATTGAGGGCCAACGCCTTGTCGATCGCGGCATGCGCGTCGGGATAGAGCTTTCGTTCCAGATTCAACGTCGCCAGGTCGTTCCAAAGTTCCGCGTCGTTCGGGCTCGTCGCGGTCAGCTTCTGGAATTTGGCGATCCCTTCGTTCAAGACCCGATTCGCCTCCGGTTGATTGCGACCTTGCAGAGATTTGGCCGTATCGACAATCCGCAGTCGATCGGGATCGGCGGCGCGGAGCGCGACGGCGCGCAGCGCGAATGCCATGCAGGCGAGCACGAACAGAACGCCCGTAACCCAACGGACCATGCGCCGCTCCTCGAACGAGAGATTCCGGAAGAACTGACAGTATAGCGGGCAGCGGTCAGGACGCAGAAAAAAGCGCTCGCGCGACGAAAATCGCGCATGGGTGGCACGTCTCTGAGCCCCGGCGAAGGGCGTGGCGTTGGGTCGAGGCATAACGCCACGCCCCTCGCCAAGGCTCTGGGACGTGCCACCCCATGCTGATACGTGTCTCCACCAAATAACCGTTGCTTCGCCGGAACTTGCGGATACACTGAAAGAACCGTGCGGCGGCCGGCAGGAGGCGCTGGCTGCGGTGCGGGCCCGCCTTGTTTGCCCACCTTGGAACAGTTTGTCCTCTTTCGCGCGGCGAAAGAGGGCGTTATTAGTCGATATTGCGCCCCGGATCTTGGCGTAAGGTCGCCTGCGCGAATTCGTCGGTTGCCGCTGCCCGTGACGATTCTCTGTTTGTAAAATGCGCGTGTTTAAAGCCACGTAGCGTGGGATTTATCCCACGAACGAAAGACGTCGACTCTCCGTGGACTAAAGTCCACGCTACCCATGCCGCTCCTTAACTGCTCAAAACAACCTCTCCATCTTTTGCATAGGGCTACTGAGATGATTCGCGATTCGTTGATCGCAGGGCGCTGGGCGCTCGGTCTCGCGCTGCTGGTTTCGTGCGGGTTCGTCGCGGAGCGGGCGCAGGCCCAGCAGGCCGAGGCGACCTTTCGCGACGCGGCCAACTTCCAGAACGCCAAGGAATATAGTCTGGCGATCGACGAGTGGAACAAGTTTTTGAAGGACAATCCGACGCACAAGCAGGCGGTGCAGGCCCAGCACTACCTGGGCGTCTGCTACATGCAGCTCAAGGAGCCCGACAACGCCAAGGCGATCGCGGCGTTCGAGGGGGTGCTGAAGGCGATGGATGCGAAGGAGCCGCCGAAGCACGACCAACTCGAAGAGACGTATCTCAACCTGGGCTGGCTTTATTTCAACCAAGGCGCGGGCGGCAAGAAGGAACCGCTGACGAAGGCCGCGACGACCTTCGAGGCGATGCTGAAGAAGTTCCCCGAAGGGAAGCAGGCCGCCGACGGCCTGTGGTTCCTCGGCGAAGCGTATTATCAGGCCGGCGAGAAAGAGAAGGCCGCGACGACCTACAAGTCGCTGCTCGACAAATTCCCCAAGGGCGCGCGCAAGTGCGACGCCCTCTATGCCCTCGGCTCGACCTACGAAGAGCTTGGCAAGTACGACCAAGCCGGGCCGATTTATGACACCTTCCTGGCAGAGTGCAAGGAAAGCGAGCTCTTCGCCGAAGTCGGCATGCGCAAGGCCGAAACGATCTTCCAGGCCGGCCTCGCCGCCGAGAAGGCGAACAACGCCGAGCAGGCCAAGAAGAGCTTCACCGATGCCGAGAAGGGTTTTGCCGCGGCGGCCGGCGCGAAGGATTTTAAGGCCGCCGATCACGCCCTGAGCCGGCAGGCGTTTTGCCTGTCGCGGCTCGGCAAGAGTGCGGAGGCTGCCGCGCTTTACGCCAAGCTCGCGACCGACTTCCCGCAATCGCCGCAAGCCGCCGACGCGAACCTCACGGCCGGTCGGCTCTTCAACGATGCCAAGAATCCCGACGAGGCCCGCAAGTTCTTCGAGAAGGTTGTGGCGGCCGGCGGAGCGCCGTCGGTCGAAGCGGCCCACTGGCTCTGCAAGATCGAGCTCGCAGCAAAGCAGCCGGCCAAAGCCTACGAGCTTGCTACGAAGACGCTCGCCGGCGCGAAGGAGGGCGCGTTCCTGCCGCAATTGAAGCTCGACCAGGCCGACGCGCTCTACGAGCAGCCGAACGAGAAGGCCAAGTCGATCGACCTCTATTTGAAGATTGCCAGCGATTCGCCCGACGACGCGATCGCTCCGCAGGCCCTCTACAACGCGGCCTACACGGCGCTCGAAGTCGACCAGCACGACGCCGGGCTCAAGCACGCCCAGGCCTTCCTCGACAAGTACAAGTCGAGCGAGCTCGTGCCGGAAGCGAAGTATGTCATCGCCGAGTGCTCGTTCCTGAGCAAGAAGTACGCGGAGGCGGAGAAGATCTACTCTGACATCGTCGCCACGCATAAAGACAGCCCGCGCGTTCCGCTCTGCCTGGTGCGGCAAGGCTACTCGCTCTTCCTGCAAGACAAGCGCCCTGAGGCAATCACCGCGCTTACGGCCGCCCTGCCCTCGCTCAAAACTCCTGATCAAACGGCCGAAGCGCAGTACCTGATCGGCATGTGCCAGTTGGGGCAGGATAAGGCCGACGACGCCGCGAAGGCCTTTGCCGCGTCGCTCGCCGCGAACGGCATGTGGCGCTCGGCCGATGCCTCGCTGATGGGCCTGGCGAACGCCCAGTTCAAGGCGAAGAAGTACGATGACGCCAAGACTGCCGCGAATCGCCTGCTCGCCGAGTTCAAAGAGAGCAAGCTTGGCACCGAAGCCCAATTCCGGCTGGCCGAAATCGCCTTGGCGCAGAACGATCACGCCGGCGCTGCGGCTGCTTACGACAAAGTCACGGCAGGCGCGCCGCAATCGATTTACGCTCCGCACGCGCTCTACGGCAAAGGCCTGGCCCTCTATCGCCAGAACGAACATGCCAAGGCGGCCGAAGCCTTCACCTCGCTTCTCGCCGCGCATGCCGACCACGCCCTCGCGCCGCGGGCCCATAGCATTCGCGCGACTTGCCGCCATGCCGCCGGCGACTTCAAAGGCGCGATCGAAGACATCGCGGCATTCCTGAAGTCGAATCCCAACGGCGACGAAAAGAGCGACGCGATCTATCTGCAAGGCCTCTGCCAATCGGGCCTCAAGGACTATCCCGCCGCGATCGGCACGCTCGAAGGGCTTGCGAAGGATCAGCCGAATTACAGTGGGCTCGACAAGGTCCTCTACGAGCTCGCCTGGTCGCAGAAGCTCGGCGGCAAGGAGCCCGAAGCGGCCGCGACCTTCGCGCGGCTCGCCAAAGAGAAGCCCGACAGCAGCTTCGCTCCCGAGGCGATCTACCACCAAGGTCAGGACCAATATACGCAGAAGAAGTACGCCGACGCGGCCAAGCTCTACGACGAGGCCAAGGCGGCCTTCGCGAAGACGAAGTCGACGAACAAGGACCTCGGCGAGAAGATCGACTACAAGCTCGGCTGGTCCCTCTTCTACGAGAAGAAGTACGAGCCGGCCCGCAATGCGTTCCAGGCGCAGCTGAATGACTACCCGCAAGGCTCCCTCGCCGGCGAAGGGCAGTTCATGATCGCAGAATGCCTCTTCAAGCAAGAGAAGTTCGGCGACGCGCTGAAGGCCTACGATGCGGCCAAGGGCGCGAAGGCCCCGACGCCGGAGATCGAAGCCCTCATCCTGCTGCACGGCGGGCAAAGCGCCGGGCAGGAGAAGAAGTGGGAAGACAGCCTGAAGTGGTTCGGCGAGCTGATGACGAAGCATCCGAAGTCGCCCTACCTGGCCGAGGCCCTCTACGAGCAAGGGGTCGCGCAGCAGAAGCTGAACAAGAACGACGATGCGCTGAAGACCCTCGAAGAGGCCGCGACGAAGGCCGTCGAGACGAACAACGCCGCCGTCGGCGCGCGGGCCCGCTTCATGCTCGGCGAGGTCCACTTCCAGAAGAAGGACTTCGCGACCGCCGTGAAGGAGTTCGTCCGCGTGATGTACGGCTTCGGCGGCGAAGGCGCCACCGACGACGTTCGCGTCTGGCAAGCCAAAGCCGGGTACGAAGCCGGCCGCTGCCTCGACGTGCAAATCAAGGACGAGAAAGACAACGCCAAGCGCAAAGCACTCGTCGCCGACGCACTCAAGTACTACAACTACGTCGTCGACAAGCACCCGCAAAGCATGGAGAAGAGTGGGGCCGCCGAGCGGATCAAGGAGCTGAGCAAGCTGTAGTCAAAAACCTCCCCTCCCCTTGTGGGAGGGGCCGGGGGAGGGGTTGAATCGCGAGTGACATTGCTAGGTCATTCACGCCGTGGATTGCCAACAACAATGCCCAGCGATGTAATGAAGCAGTTCGAATCCCAAGCGGGGAATCGAATTGTCTGCCCATCGCAATGGGAAACTTCCGAACCCGCGGCCGTAGCTGGATTCGCCAGAATTCAGTTGCTTGCCGCGCGACTGAATTCTGACGAATCCAGCTACGGCCGTGCAAACGTCTTTTGCATCGTGCCAGCCGTTGACGGCCGCTTCCTCCGCGCGCTAGGCTGACAGGCGTCGGGCGGGACGGGGCCATGCAATTTAGCTTGCGATTCTTGCTGCTCATCGTTTTGGTGACGGCGATCGCCGCGTTGGCGATCGCTCGTCCGGTCTCGCTGGTCTACACCTTGCCGCTTTCCGTTTTGGTGGCGATTAGCCTCACATATGGCACGCTCTTTCCGGCCTCGCACGAGCGTTATTCGCCGCTCGTAAATCGTATTCGCTATGCGTGTGTGATCGGTCCAAGTTTGGCGCCGTTGCTCTTTCTCAATGCCGGCTACAACGCGAACGCTTTGCTCGCCGTCGCCTGTTGGCAGATTCTGCTCACCTCAATCGTTCTCGATCACGGCGGCGCAGTCGGCGCGTTAGGCGTGGGCCTGACGATCTGGCTCGCGTATCCGGTGACGCAGATGTCGCTGTATCACGATTAGAATCCTACCGCGATTCCGCCGCTCCCGCTGATCTCGGCGGTCTCGCTATGGTGTGCCTTGCCGCTCGCGCTGGCGATGCAGACCTGCTTGACCCCCGCGGACGATTCTGGCTTCCCTTGGGGCGCCTTTCCTTTTGCGGCCGTCGTAGTGGCTCTGACCAGCGCAATTTGGTTCGCCGAACCCATCGCCAGAGCCGCGAATCAAGGATGGCACCCCGGCAGCAATTGGACTTGGCTGATCCTGATTGGCAACGCGATGTGGCTCATCGCGGCGCTCGTGATTGAGAATCGTGTTCCGGTCAGCGTCGTACTCTTTGCGCAAACCGTGATCTTCTGCATCCTCTCGAGCTGCATTGATGGCGACGTCCATATCTATGATCTGGCCCGAGGCCGCGAGGGCTTCTCGCATTGTTCGGGCATGCAGTATTCCGGCCCGGGTCGCAACACTGCCTTGCTGGATCGCTATCTGGGACCGGCCCCGCCGAAATGGTTCTCGCGCGAATACGACAAGCGCACGTTGCCGATCTTCGCGTACTCCTTGGCGGAGTGCCTCGACTGCGTGCCCGAGCCGGATCGATGCGAGGTGCTTCGCGCACTCGCGAGCCCGAACAACCTGCTCGTCTATCACCAAACGCTCATCCTCCGCTGCTACAACGCCCTGCGCAAGAAGACGCCGCGCGACGAGTGGTGGAAGAAACACCGGCAGCTCTTCGTCATCGTGCAGGATCCCAAGCAGGCGGCGATCCTCTCGAACAACTGGCTCTACTATCCCTTGGACCGGGCGATCCAGCAAATCGAGTTCGAAACGCACCAAAAGCCGGAAGAGTTGCGTGCCCACTGGGAAGTCTGCAAGCGGTTCGAAGAAGAGCAGCACGGTTGGGGCGCGGAGTTCGCACAACAGCGCATGCGGGTATCGTTCTCACACGATCGTGCTCCGCTCAGTCTCGAGTTCGGCGAGCCGTGAAGCATCACCGTCAACCTGCCTAGAACTCGACCTGGTGCTTCTGCCTCATCTGTCGGCAGATTGAACTTCGCGCACGGGAACTTTCCTCCGCTGCCTTGCGTCCAACATGCATTCGCAGGAGGGCACCGTGCTCGGACAAATCGCTGGGACGTTAACGCTGCTTTCCGCCTGTTTCTTGGGCATTGCGCCGCTCTCTGCCCAGGAACTTGCCATCACCTCGCCACACACGCCGCTCAATCTGAGCGACCCGCGGCTCGACGTCGAAAATCTCAAGCGGGAATTGGCTCGCCAGGCCGAACTCGAGAAGGAGCTCGCCGGCGCGAAGCTCCAGTTCAGCCTCCTCGATTTAGCCGGCGAAGCGCAAAGCAACGACCCAAAGCTCGACCCTCGCGTTCGAGAGATCTTGCAAGCCCGGCTGAAGCAGTATCAGACCGAGGTCGAAGCCTACGAGAAGCAATGGGCCGACGAGCGCGCGGCCGACGAGCTTTTCGACGTGAAGGTCGATGCAGCACGAAAGGTCGCGCGCGACCACGTCAACAAACTCTCGCGCCCGCGCGAAGCTGGCTTCAAATGCACCGACCCGCGCGACTACGAACGGGCCCGCACCCTGACGATCGGCCGATTCCAGGCGGCGATCCTCAAGCAGAAGTACAACCTCGACTGGTCCCCGCCGCCGGCCGAACCGGCCGTAACCTGGTGGGACATCGAGGAGCTAGAGCGCCAATTTGCCAACCGCACGCCGAAATGACCTTACATTAACCCGACGCGCAAGCGAGGGGCTTCGACTTCCGTCCTCGCTTGCGCGTCGGGCTATGTAAACCGCGTGGACTCCAACTCAAAACTCCACTTGATACTTCTGCGTCATGTGCCGCCGAATCGCGCCGTTCGATTCTTCAATGCCTTGCCAGATCGTGTTGGCGGTCACGTTGCCTTGGATCTTTTCCTGCGTGCGGATGTGCGATTTGGCGATCCCTTCGGCGGTGAGATTCTCCTTCGACTGCCAGGCGTAGACGCCGTAGTTGCCGGCCCACGTCGAGCCGATCGGCATGTAACTGGTCCGCACGTCGTAGATCGGCCCGACTTCGTTCTGGCGGAGCCGCGACTTTGGCCCAATCCCCTTGAGCGCCTTCTCGGCGTCGCGCAGCGAGCCGGCGATGTAAGCCCCGTACTCCAGCATCTCCGGGTCGACGTTCAGGATCGGCAGGCGGTCGATGTGCCGGGCGTACTTCTCGAACCACGCGCCGATCTGGCCCCAGGTGTAAAAGTCGCTCGTCATCCGCTTGCCGCGCAACTCGTCGAGCAGCCCGATCACCGTGCGATAATACTCCTGCGACGCGGCGATCATCTTCTGCTTGTCGGCCTGGCCGGGCGAGACGGTCATCGGCGTCATCGGGTTCGGCATAGGCATCGGCATCATCGTAGGCTCGGGCGTTTGCAGCGAGGGCGGCGCGTCGACCAGGCTCAGCACTCGGCGGAATCCCCCTTTGAGGAGCGTCCCTTCGAGCGTCACCTGCTTGCCGCTGACTCCGACCTTCCACTCCTCGAACTCGTCGATCATCAGCCCATGCCGGCCGAGAATCTCGAGCAGCAGGGCCTTGGCTGCGTCGGGCTGGAGGGTGATCGGCTCGGCGAAGTCGACCTTGATCTTGCCATAGCGCGATGCCGTCACTGTGACTCCAAGCGACACACCGCGGATGCTGGCCAGCTGCTTGCTCGTCGCGTCGAGGTCGAGCTTGAATTCCTTGGCGGCCGGCGAATCCTCGAGCTTCTCGCGGATGTACTCGGCCGAGAACATGTCGGTCAGGTCGAGCGCCAAAATGATCGGCGCACCGCGCTCCGCAAATCCGACCGACTCCTTCAAGTATTTCGAAAGCTCTGGCTCCGGCCGCAGATCGGCGTCGACGATCCACCGCGCCACCGCCTGCCGCGCGCCGGGCCAGTGGAGCCCGTAGCGCTGCGGCTGAAACTGCACTGCGCAGAGCTGGTCGTTCAGGCGGATCGCCGAATGCCCGCCGATCTTATCGATCTTGCCGCCCGAGAGCTTCGCGAGTTGCGAGTCGCTCGGCGTGTAGGCGAGATCGACGACCCACGCCTCCCAGGCCGGCCGCATCGTTTCCATGTCGATCTGCGCGGCGACCGCGAAGCGATTCGTCTTCGGCGGCACCACCAGTCCGCCCTGGCGGAATCGCGCCTCGTAGCTCTCGCTCCACTTCTCCTTGACGGCCATCGGCGTTTTGAGAAGTTGCTCGACGTCGAGCATCACCAGCGCATTCGCCTCGCCCGGCACCCGCTTGAGGAGCTCGCCGAAATCGGCTGCAAAGGCGGGAAGCGACGCCCACGCGCCGACGATCAAACCGAGTAACCACGCCCCTGCCGCGCGTCGCATAGCGAAACTCCTGGTGATACATCGAGGAACCTGCCACCAAGCTACTTCGGCGCGTGCCGTTCTCCAAGTGAAGATCGTGCAAAGTCGCAGCCTCCGACGTTCTCCGACATTCTCCGCCGTTCTCCGACGCGTGAGAAAAAAACGCGCGCACTTCGCGGCGACGTTTCCGACGTTCTCCGACATTCTCCGACGCGTGAGAAAAAAACGCGCGCACTTCGCGGCGACGTTTCCGACGTTCTCCGACATTCTCCGACGCGTGAGAAAAAAATGCGCGCACTTCGCAGCGACGTTTCCGACGCGCGGAAAAATGCGCCGTAGCCGAAGTCGTGAGACTTTGGTTGCGTCTTGAGGCGATTCACCAAACTCTCACGAGTTCGCCTACGAGAATGAGACCGTCTCATTGGCGTGGCACTTCTCACGGCTTGGGCTCCGGAGGATTGGCCTGGGCAAGCTCTCGAACCATTTCGTTGGCCTGCTTGCGGATGAAGGCGAGGGAGAACCGATCGCGCCGTCGCCGCAGCTCGCGCTCGACCAACGAAGCGACCGCTTCTTCAGCCGTTTCGCCTCCGCGCGAATTTTCGCCGCGACTTCCGGCGGCCACTGCGCGAGCCATCGCAGCAGCAGGTCCTCGACAAACTCCGCGCGCATGGTTTTTTGGAGACGTGGCATGACAAACTCCTCTGGAAGGGTGCGGAAATATAGTATGAATACAGATGTATATTTACAGCCTTCTTAATTGAGTCAAGGGGCAAGTGAACATATTTGGAAGCCGGCGGAGGCCCAATCAGCCGTTTGGGCGCTAGCCCGGGTTTCGGATTCGGTACGGAACCGGGGCTAGCGCCCAAACGGCCGATTTGTGTTTGGCATGGTTTTAAGTGAAGACGCGCGGGTGTGGCCGAGTCTATGGCGACCGCCGGGCTCGCCCCGGTGGAGCCTTCACTGGTTAGCTACCAGCCACGCGCCCACTCACCGCTTCTTCCCCGCGCCTGCTGCGTTGCCGCAGGCAACCCAGCGGGCGCGGAAGAGAACATTCAGCGCGGCGGCAATGTGGTAGCTGGCCAGTGAGCGCTCCACCGGGGCGAGCCCGGGATGGTCGCGTGATGTATGTTGTCACAGGCAAGAAGCCGACCCCGCAACTTGCAAACGGGGTGGCGTTGCGCCTCGCCCAAGCGATAGAATCAACCTTGGGAATAAGGGCCGGGTCTGACTGGGAGACCTCGCATGTGGGAACAGACCGCGCCGGAAGCTCGCACCGGTTGGCCGACGAGCGTTCGTCAGTGGATCGCGACGGGAATCGTCGTCGCCCTTCTCGCGGGCACAACTTATGTGCTGACAGGCACGGTCGTGTTGGCGGTTTTTGCCGCCATCGCCGGGCTGATCGTGGTGCGGCTGCGTTTTTCGCGCATCGGCCGTTGGTCCTTCGTGCTGGGCTATCTCGCGGCCGGCATTGTTTCACTCGGGATTTTTGCCGCCCTCCTCTGGCTCGTGATGGGGCCGCTGGGGGCGGGCAAAAATGGCGATGGGCCGTCGGGCACGGACTTTCTCATCGACTTGGCGACGCTCTTGGTTGTCGGCGCGGTTCTGGGACTCGCCTTCGCGGCCTTCGAGCTCGTCTTCCTCGCTGGCGACGCCCGGCCTGATTCGGAGACGCCGGCGTTGGAAGATCGCTTCCTGCCGGAGAATCGCTGGGCGCGCGGCGGCGCGATTGCCGGCCTGCTGGCCTTGTCGCTCGGATCGATCGGCTGGTTCGCAAACGAACTCGGACCGCCGGCCGCTTACGATGCGCTGCAGGCCCGCGTCGTAGTGACGCAGCAGATGACGCCTCTCCACGGGTGCCTCGGCAGTGGTCTCTTCGATCCCGGCTTTTGCAGCGCGACCTATACGCTGGAACGCGTGCGTGAACTCCTCACCGCCCGCGGCCGGCTCGAGCATCGCCGTTACGACTTCGCCGACGCGAAGGACGACCAAGCGCAATACGACAAGCTCGTGACGATCAGCAACACCCTCGACGCGCATTGGTGGGAGATCGAAGCGCCCTTCCGCGAAGGCGAGGCGATGTACGTCGACGTTTGGGGCCAGCCCGATCGCATGCCGCACTGGCACGCCGAGCTGGCGAAGCTGGGGGGACACATCCGCGAGTAAGCGCTGTTGCCACGAGGATTGCGCTTTCGTAGCCGAACCTACCCGTTGCCCTCCTCGCTGGCCAAAGCGATCCGCTCGTGATAGGGTCTCGTCCTGATCCCTATTTCCCTGAACCCTTCTCAACCCTGCTACCGATGCCCAAGCCGATCCTGCAAGCGATGGTGCTGGCCGAGCATATCTATCAAGACGGGACGACCGGCAAGTTTGTGATTGCCGGCACCTTCGCGAGTGTCGCGTTCCAACGCCCGCCGGCCACTCCGCCGCCGGCCGCGGGCCAGCAGCAGACGATGCCGCTGTCGCGCGTCGAGCAGATGGGCTCGCCGTACCTCTACTTGGCGATGTCGGAGATCTACGGCGAGATTCCGATCGCGATTCGCTTTCGGCATTCGGAGGATACGGCGAACGTCTTCGAGATCAATCTTCAGATCGGCAGCAAGAACCCGGCCTTCATCGCCGAGTACAAGGTGCCGCTGCCGCCGCTGCCGGTCAGCAAGGAAGGGGCGTACTCGCTCGATTTGCTTTATCAGAACGAGGTGCTCGGCTCGTGGCGCGTCAACGTGGTGGATGCGACGCCGAAGCCGCCGCCGGCATAAGAGTAGAGCAGTTGTCCCAACTGATTCTCACGCCGACAGGTGTGCCTAGCGACTTGCGGTCGCGAAACAGTTGGGACAACTGTTTTACTCTTCTTGCGACTACGCCGATTTCTTGTGCGTGGTCTTCCGCTTGGCCTTCCCGCCGTGCGCCTTTTCGAGGCTCTTCTTCAAAGCCTCCATCAGGTTCACCACTTCCGTCTCTTCCTCCGGCGCCTCGGGCACGACGATCTCCTTGCCGGAGACCTTGGCCTCGATCAGCTCCTTGAGCCGGTCGCGGTGGTGGTCCTGATATTTGGCGAAGTCGAATTCGTCGTCGGACCAATCGGCGATCAGCGTTTGGGCGAGCTTCAATTGCCGTTCGATCGACTTCGGCTTGTGCAGGTCGCCGGCGAATTTCTCCGGCGACTTGATCTCGGCCTCGTAGTTGAGCATCGCCATGTGCAGCAGGCCGTCGAGTGGGCGGAGGAGCGCGATCTGCTCCTTGCCGGACATCACCAGCTGCCCGATCGCTTCGCGCTCTTCGTGCTCCATCGCCGCGACGACGACGGCATAGGCCTCTTGGGCGGCGGCGTCGGCGGGAACGAGGTAGTACATGCGGCCGTCGAAGTAGAGCGGGTCGATCGTGCCGGGCGCGACGAAGGTGTCGATCTTCAGCGTCCGCTGGTTCTCGTCGCGCAGCGATTCGAGCTCGTCGGGATCGATCTCGACGTACTTGCCCTTGGAATATTCGTAGCCGGAGACGATCTCGTCCTGCGAGACCTCGCCGTGGATCGGGCAGACCTTCACGTAGCGAATGCGGCTGTGGCATTCGTCGTGCAATTGGTTGAAGCGGATGTCGCTGTGCTCGCGGTCGAGCGCGTTGAAGGCTTCGACCGCGAAGTTCACCAGGCCGAAGCCGAGTTGGCCGCGCCAGGTAGCGCGATGGGCTTTGGAGCGCGAGTGCGCGGCATGCGACGACTTGGCTTTCTTCTTGCGGGGTTTGCGTTTGGTAGTGGGCATGACTGGATCTCCGGCTATTGTCAAATCAGCTTGCTGAGAATCTGAATCGGCTTCGTCAAACTCTGCCGCGTCTTGGCAAGCTTGGACCACGGATCGTCCTTCAGTTTCTCTAAGCGCTCCAAGGCATTGCCGATGTGGAACGCGTCGGAATGGATCTGCGGCGTGAGTTCCTCCCAGGCGAGCGGCATCGAAACGGGGGCGTTCTCGCGGGCGCGGGTGGAATAGGGAACGACGGCCGTCGCGCCGCGGCCGTTACGGAGGTAGTCGAGAAAAATCTTGCCGCCGCGGGCCGCCTTGCTCATGTTCGCGGTGAAAGAGGCGGAGTCGGCCGCGACGATGGCGTCGGCCACGTCCTTGCAGAATTGCTTCGCCTCGTCCCAGTCGTGACGACGATCGATCGGCACGACGACGTGCAGCCCTTTGCCGCCGGTCGTCTTCACGAAGGATTCGAGGCCAAGCTCTTGCAGGAACTCGCGCACCTGCTGCGCCGCGCCGACGACGCGCGGCCAGGCGACGCTCGGATCAGGATCGAGATCGAAAATGAGCCGGTCGGGCTGCTCGAGCTTGTCGGCCCGCGAGCCCCAGGCGTGGATTTCGAGCGCGCCGATCTGCGCGAGCGAAATGAGTCCGGCCACGTCGTCGACGATCACGTAATTCTCGGTCTTCTCTTTTTCCTTAATCGGAATCTGCCGCAGCGTGTCGGGCGTGCCTTGCACCGGGTGCTTCTGGTAGAAGCATTGCCCTTCGCGGCCTTCGGGGCAGCGCACGAGGACGAGCGGGCGATCTTCGAGGTGCGGCAGGATCCACTCGGCGACCGCGCGATAATAGCCGGCCAGATCGAGCTTCGTGATGCCCTGCTCCGGATAGAGCACTTTGTTCGGGCTCGTCAGTCGGACGCCGTCGAACTCCTGCTCGCGGACGTCGTAGTCCTGTGACAGTTCGTTGTCGCTCGGCGGCGTTTTCGATTTGCGGCTGTGGCGCGCGGCGGTGGCCTGAGTCTGCGCTGAAGCGGTGCTCTTCTTTACTCGCGTGGCCTTCATCGGCTTTTCCTCCGCACTTGGCTTCTTCACCTCGGCGACCGACACGGCCGAATCGCGCGCGACCTCCTTCGCCGGCTTGTCCTCGCGCAGGCCCTGAAACGAAGCATGCCTCAGCAGGCCTTCGCGCGTCCAGCTGCCGAAGACGAACTGGCCGACGAGCAACGGCTGGACCCAATGCGTCTTGCCGCCGGCCTTCTTGAAGTTCTCGAAGGGCGAGTTCTTCTGCTCAAGCTTTTCGAGCTTGGCTGTCAGAGACTTGAGCCCCGCAGCGTCGAAGCCAGTGCCGACTTTGCCGGCATAGAGGAATTGGCCCTGGCGATCGTAGTAACCGACGTGCAGCGCGCCGAAGCCGACGCGCGCGCCGGCCGGTTCGGTGTAGCCGCCGATGACGAACTCTTCGGTGTTGACGCACTTCGCCTTGAGCCAATCCTGCCCGCGACCGGATTGATAGGGCTTGTCGCGGCGCTTGCTGATGATGCCTTCGAGCTTCATCCGGCAGACCTGCTTGAGAAAGGCCGGCCCGTCTCCCTCGAGATGCTCCGAGTAGCGGATGCGGGCATTCTTGGGCAGCGACGAGATCAACACGGCGAGCGCCTTCTTGCGGTGCTCGAGCGGCAGTCGGGCCACGTCGCGGCCCTCGAGATGCAGCAAGTCGAAGGCGTAGTAAACGAGCCCGGCGGCGCGCTGCTCGCGGAAAGCGTTCTGCAGCTCTTGAAAATCGGTCGAGCCGTCGGGCCGCAGCGCGACGACCTCGCCGTCGAGAATTGCGTTCTCAATCGGTAGTTGCTTCATCGCCGTCGCGAGTGACGTCAGCTTGCCGGTCCAATCCTGATGGTTACGGCTGAGGAACTGCGCCTTGCCATTCTCGATGCGACAGATCATGCGATAGCCGTCGAATTTTATCTCGTGCAGCCACTCGTCGCCGGCCGGCGCTTCGTCGACAAGGGTCGCGAGCTGCACGTCGATCTTCTTCGGCAGCGGAACGGCCGTCGGCGAGCGGGATGCGTCAGCTTCCTGTCCTTTTACGGACTGAGCATCGGACTTCTTGGCAGTTCTTCCTCGCTTGCGCTTCGGGCTAGTGTGTTTACGCGTCGGGCTGGTGTGCTTCTTCGCCGCGTGTTTGTGCCCCGCGATCTCCGCCAAGTCGCGCCCCGTCTTCACGCTCAGCGGCAACTCTTCCAGCACGTCGCCCTCTTCCTCGGGGCGGGCCTCGTCGTCGTCGATCTTCATCAGCAGCCATTGCGGCTTCTTGCCGTTGCCATACTTAGTGCTGTGGCTGCGCACGAGCATCCATTCGCCTTGCAGCTTCTCGCCCTGGAGCGCGAACTTTAGCCGACCGCGACGATAGCCGTCGTGCGGGTCGTCGACCGGCTCCCACGTGCCGCGGTCCCAGAGCATCACCGTCCCGCCGCCATACTCGCCTTCGGGAATCGTCCCTTCGAACTTGCCGTACTCCAGCGGATGGTCCTCGACCTCGACCGCCAGCCGCTTCACCTTCGGATCGAGGCTTGGACCTTTCGGCACCGCCCAGCTCTTGAGCACGCCGTCGAGTTCCAGCCGGAAGTCGTAATGCAAATGGCTCGCGTCGTGCTTTTGGATGAGATACGACAGCGCCTTCCCCTTCCGCGCGCGGGCTTGCTTACCGGCCGGTTCCGGAGTGCGTTTGAAATGGCGTTTGCGTTTGTATTCGACCAGCGACATGCCCCTAGAAAGGAGCAAACGGTATGCCCGTTGCTGGCACGCGGCGGGTGGCGATTTCTGGCCAAGAAAAGCCTTCGCAAGCGGTCGTTGCTGGGCCAAGGTGGACGCCAGCGTTCCAGCCATTTGGAGTTCAAGCTTTAGATCGCTGCTTGTAGCCGAAGTCGTGAGACTTTGGTTGATTTCGCCTAACTCCCAAACTCTCACGAGTTCGGCTACAGACGGGAAAAATCGCGCCGAAGATAGCGACTCCCGTTTCGCTGGTCGCTATACTAGAAGCCACGGAACACCCACCCCATGACCGGCGGCCACAGGCGGCTTGCAGGTTCCCACCTAAAGCGGCAATTGCGGAGACGGCATCGAGGTCTCTTCGTATAATCGAAGGACTTCAGCGGCGGTATGCGACCACTAACCCGACGGCGAGCGAGGACGCGAACGACGCGTCCAGTTCCTCGCTGGCGCTTCGGGCTAGTGAAGACTGTCTAAGAGAAGCGGCACAGCAGGATTCTGAAACCAGGAATAGCCCATGGCAAAGCTCCAGGTACGAAAGCCTTCGTTCGGCGAGAGCCCGTTCGACGAGCAGCTCTGGCCGGTCTATGCGTCGCTGATCGTGCTCGGCGGCTATTTGATGGGCGTGGTGCTCGTCTTCTGCCCGCTCGATAACCCGTGGTATTTGCACCCGAGCTTCTTGCTGCCGATGGTGCTCGCGCTGGTCGGCGTGGGAATGGTCGTGCTGCGGAGCATCGACAACAAGATGCTCCGCCGGGCGATTCAGCTCTCGGCGATCCTGAGCGTCATCGCGCACATGACGGCGATCCTCGTCATCTATTTCATCAGCACGCTGCCGAAGGACGAAGTCGCGAAGGTTCCGACGAAGCACGAGAAGCCCGACAAGAAGACGCAGTTCCAGCCGAAGCTGGCCGATACGGTTTTCACGAAGCCGATCGATCGCCGGCCGCGGCAAGATTTTGAGAAGCCGCTCGCGACCGCGACGCCCGAGCCCGAGCAAATCGAGGTGCAGCGCGCCGGGACGAAGCCGACTGACAGCGAGCCGACGCCCGTGCCGCCGCAACCGATCGCCGTCGCCAAGCCCGAGCCGACCGCGCAGCCGGCGCTGGAGCGCGCCGCGCAGCGCGAAGTGCCGATTCCGCGCGCCGCGCCGACGCAGTCGCTCTTGTCGCGCAACATGAACCGCACCGAGGCCGCGCCGCTGCCGCAGGCGGTGCAAATCGCCGGCAGCGAGAAGAAGCCGGAATCCGATCCGCGCATGGTCGCCGGCAATGAAGGGAGCGTTCAGCGGCAAGTCACGCAGCCGGTAAAGACTCCTTTCGCGACTTCCGAAACGTCGCCGACGACGACGAAGGTCGAACCGACCTTGCAGTTGGCGCAGCGCGCGACCGATCCGAACCTGCCAGCCGCGCAGGCGACCGTCGCCCCGAAGCTCGAACGGCAAGTCGCCCAGTCGGCCCCGCGCACGAGCGTGCAAGTCGCGGCCGCGACCGCCAAGCCGCTTGAGACGCAGCCGAATCAGTCGAAGCCGGAGGTGGTCGCGGCGACGCGTCAATCGCCGATCGCGCCCGAAATGGCCCGCAACGTGACGACGCCCTCGCCGATGGGCACGGCGAGTGCTGTGCCGCAACTGGCCGAGCGCGCCGAACAGAGCCCGCGTCCGACGACGACTCCGCCGAAGCCCGGCCCGCAGATCGCGCGCAGCTCGCCGAATGAAAAGCCGACCGCGGCCCAGACGCTCGCCGTGAATCAGCCCGGCACGCAGTCCCGCGAATCGTCGGCGAAGGTCGACGCCAACCTTTCCAGCACAGTGGGATCCGAAGCTTGGAATTCACGTGACTTGAAGTCGCGGC
>JADMIO012791380.1_pt1 | contig 32097 bp, 25 predicted proteins | sample 8958161 | NCBI WGS metagenome assembly JADMIO01 (sample SAMN16585339, study PRJNA669376) | soil metagenome | isolation source: Crop rotation soil | place: USA: Cullars Rotation, Alabama | collected 2011
GCGACAACTTGTCCACGTGGAATTCTAAGCTTAGGATCCCAATGTGCTGGAAAGAAGCGTGCTGCTCGATGAGCTGTACGTTCGAACCCCCGCGCGCGAGCGCGATGGCCGCAACACACCCTGCGGGACCGGCGCCGATGATGAGCGCCTCGCGCATCAGAGCCATACCCTGAAGCGGTGCTGTGCTCCCCAGTATTCCTCGGATTTGTGCGATCCTTTGCGGATGCGCTTCATGAGCGCGCATTCTAAACACGAAGAGGTGGTGACTAAAGTCACCACCCCGCGAAAGTCATTGCGGCACGTGCCGCCCCGGCTTCAACAGGTCGACCTGGATCTTTTTCGACGGGATCAACTTCCCGGCGTTGATCGTCTCGTTCGGGTCGAACGCTTCCTTCACGCGCTGGAACTGGGCCATCGTCGGGGCGTCGAACATGTAGGGCATCAGGTGGATTTTCTCGACGCCGACGCCGTGTTCGCCGGTCAGGGTGCCGCCGACATCAATGCAGTATTGAAGGACCTTTTCGGCCGCGAGCATCGTGTTCTGGACCTGGGCCTCGTCGCGGTCGTCGTAGAGGAAGATCGGGTGGACGTTGCCGTCGCCGGCGTGGAAAACGTTGTTGATCTGCAGGCCGAACTCTTTGCCGATCTCGTCGACCTTGGCCAGGACCTCGGCGAGCTTGGAGCGCGGGACGCACGCGTCCTGCGTGCAGTAGCTGGGGCTGATCGTGCCGATCGCGCCGAACGCGCTCTTGCGGGCCTTCCACAGCTTGGCGCGCTGCGCAGGGTCGGCGCTGGTTTCGACGCTGAACGCGTGGTTCCGCCTGTTGACCTCGACGATCTCGTTCATCTGCCCGTCGAGCAGCTCGTTGATGCCGTCAATCTCAGTGAGGATCAACGCCTTCGCTTCAGGCGGGAATCCGAAGTGGAAGACGTTGTTGATCACCTCGACCATCCGCCCGTCGAGCATCTCCATCGCGCTGGGCAGGTGCCCGGCCGCGATCACCTCGCTGACCGTGTTACACGCGTCGGCGGTGCTGGTAAAGATGCTGACAATCGTGCGGAAGCTGGTTGGCTTCGGGATCAATCGGACCCACAGCGAGGTGATAATGCCGAAGGTCCCCTCGTGGCCGCAGATCAGGCCCGGCAGATCGAACATGCCACCTTCGTACGATCCGTTCTCGCCGCCGACCTTCAGAAAGGAGCCGTCGGCCAGCACCATCTCGAAGCCGAGCACGTGGTTACTGGTGACGTAATCCTTCAGCACGTGGATGCCGCCGGCGTTGGTGGACGCGTTGCCGCCGATCGTGCTGGCGCGCTGGCTGGAAGGGTCCGGCGAGAAGTGGTACGCGGCCCCGCCGGGCAGGAGCGCGACTGCGTCCGATAACGCGGTGTTGCGCACGCCGGCCTCGACGTGGGCGACGCGGTTGTCCAGGTCGATCGTGAGGATCCGGTTCATGCGGACCGTCGACACGACGACGCCAAGCTCGAACGCGACGCACCCGCCGGTCAATCCCGTGCCGCTGCCGCGGGGAACGACCTGGGCGTCGTGCTTCACCAATACCTTAATAACTTGTGCGACCTGGTCCTTGTTCAGCGGGAAGACGACCGCGACCGGGCGGCTCTTGGCGATCGTGAAGCCGTCGGATTCGTAGACGAATAGCTCGCCTTCGTCGGTGATGATCTGTTCGGCGGGTAACAGTCGGCGGAGGTCTTCGGTCAGCGCGGCGGCGCGCCTGTTGAAAGTCGCACGGGAACGTTCGGCAACCTGGGTCATTGCGGTTATTGTCAATCGGCCGGGTTTGCTACACAATACCCCGCCTTTAACACGAGGAAAGGACACCTATGTCGGACGAATCAACCGGAGCACCCACCCCCGATCAAGGCCAGCAGCAGGGCATCCAGGTGATGCTCGACGAGCGCGAGCTGCGGACGATCTACTCGAACGCCTACCGCTTCCACACGACGGCCGACGAGGTGGTGATCGACATCGGCTTCAACATGCCGAACCCGAACCCCGCCCCGCAGGGCGGCCCGGCGCAACTGCTGTTCAAGGTGACCGACCGCGTGGTGATGACCTATGCGAACGCCAAGCGGCTGGCGATGTCGCTGACGCAGTTGGTCAAGCGCTACGAACAGCAGTTCGGCGAAATCCCCACTCAGCAGGGCCAGCGCCGCGCCTGATTGTAGGCGCCGCGCGGGAGCCGCTGTGACGACGTTTCTAGCGGCGACACGCGCGCGTACCAAACGAACATGTCATCCTGAGCCGGTACTCCGGCGAAGGATCTAGCCTCGAGCCTCGGAGCCAGTTCCTTCGCCGAGTACGGCTCAGGATGACATTTTTGTCTTTGCCAGTCCCGGGTGGGGGGGCGCTACACGCCGACGAGCATCGCATCCCTCAACTTCGCCAGCGCCTCGTGCTCGATCTGGCGCACTCGTTCGCGCGTCAGCCCGATGCGTTGGCCGATCTGTTTGAGGGTCATCGGCTCGTCGCCTTCCAGGCCGTAGCGCAGCTTGAGGATTGTCGCCTCGCGCTGGTCGATGTGCTGCAGCAGCTCGCCCAGGTGCTGCAGGTCGTCCGTGCCCATCACCGCATCGTCCGGCCCCGGGTTGTGCGTGTCGGCGACCAGTTCATTAATCGTCAGCTCGCCGTCGGCGCTGCCCGACTGCGTCGGCGAGTTGTACGCCTTCACCGCCTTCTTGATGATGTTGAGCTTCTTGCGGCTCATCTTCATGTGCTCGCTCAGCTCGTCGATCGACGGCAGCCGCCCGAGCGTGTCTTCCAGCTCGCGGTTGGCGATCTTGAACTTGGTCATCAGCTCGACCATGTACGCCGGGATGTGGATCGGCTGCACGCCGTTGATCAGCGCGCGCTTGATGGCCTGCTTGATCCACCACGACGCGTAGGTGCTGAATCGGCTGCCGTTCTCCGGGTCGAAGCCTTCGACCGCCTTCAGCAGCCCGATGTTGCCCTCCTCGATCAGGTCCGGAAGGCTTAACCCGCGGTTGACGTAGTTCTTGGCGATGTTGACGACGAGTCTCAGGTTCGACCGAACCATGCGCTCGCGCGCCGCCGCGTCCTGCTGGTGGATGATGCGGCGCGCCAGCGCCTTCTCCTCGTCGGCCGTCAGCAGCGGCGACTCGTTGATCTGGCGCAGGTAAAGCTGAAGCCCGGATTGGACGGCGGTGGAGGCCATAGGGGTAACGCGCTTGCTTGCGACGGTCGAACGGGAGCGTGGGGGACGTCTTTCAGGCGGTCACGAGAAAAAAGACGTCGTCCGCTCCCCGGGAATTTCGCCCGCTCACGGTCGGGACTGGTTCGCCCTGTCCGGCGCGGTGCCGAAGCACCTGTGCCGCCCCGGCGCGTCCATCTGTGATGTGTATCGACTGCGCCGGTGGGTCACTTTCGGCGCGGACTGGTCGGACAGTCGCACGCGTCGCGAGATTATCCGACCGCCGGACGACTGCGGAAACTGTAGCGGATGTGCCGGCGCAACAGGCGAGCGCCAGGGCGGGAATCGGAATCGATTGCCCCACTCGGCGCGACGGTGCTATAAGGGGTGGCAGCCCATCCTTCTCGACTATCGGTTGCGGGAGAAGCAAACCCATGCCGCTCGAATCGTCCCCCGTGCGACGGATCGCGACGATCACGTTAGCAGCTCTTGGATTCGTGTCAGTGCCCCCAACGGCGCGGGCCGTCGATGCGGACTCGCTGCTTGGTGTGCACTGGTGGGGCAACAGTTATCCCAACCCGCCCAGCGACAACTCCGCGGGCGTAATGCTCAACTCCAAGCAGCAGGGCGGCTGGGACCTGGAGATCGCCAACACGCACAACGAGTTCTTCTGGTCGGCCGAGTGGCTCAGGCCGCTCTACCAGGAGCTGAAGACGAACCAGGGCGTCTCGCCGATCACGCGGATCAACTACGCGTGGGGCGAGACCGTGCCCGGCTGGGAGAACCCGGACCAGGCGACGTGGAAGAACAACGTCGTCGGCGTGATCAACACGCTGAAGGACTACGCACACGTCTGGCAGTTGGGCAACGAGTGCAACCTTCATGGCGAAAGCAACCACTGGGGCGCGCAGCAGATGATCACGCCGGCGGGGTACGCGGGGGTTTACCTCGACGTGCACGCCGCGATGGTCGCCAACGCGCACGTGAACCCCTCGGTTGGACCGCACCAGCTCCTCATCGCCCCGCCGAGCCCCGGCGCGCCGGCGGGCGACCGATGGATGGACGGCAACGACTGGCTCGGCCAGACGATCGACGCCTTCGGCGCCAACAAGGACAAGATCGACGGCATCGCAATCCACGCCTACGGCGGCGGCGACGCGAAGCAGAGCGTGACCGGCTTCCGCAACTCCGTCGCGATGCAGCTGGCGCTCATCGACAGCAAGGGACTATCAAACGTCCCGGTCTACATCACGGAGTTCAACCGCTACACCGATCCGAACAATCCAAATGACGAAGCAACGACCGCAGAGTTCTTGCGCGGCGCCTTCAAGTTTTTGGACCAGTGGAACCGCACGCCGGGGAACCACAACGTGATCGCCGCGACGTGGTTCGTGTACGACGCGGACCAGACGGCCGGCGGGGGGTGGAACGGATATTCGGTCGAGTACTGGAAAACCCACGGGTACCCCCCGGGCGACTCGCGCGACCTCTACACCGCGTTCCAGCAGACGGCGGCGCAAAAGTACAAGGCCGGGATTACCGGCATACGGGCGATCCCCGCGGGCGTGACGCTCTTCGACGACTTCGAATCCGGCAACGGCCGGTTCGGGTCCGACCCGACCACGTCACAGAACAGCGGCATCGCCAGCGGCTTCAAAGTCGCGACGGCCGACGACAGCTACACGCACGCGACGGGGCAAAAGATCGGCGTGACGAGCAGCACGCCGAACAACTGGTACTTCCGCTACCTCTCCGGCGGCGGGAACCCGGCGAGCAACGTGCCGATCAACCTGACGAGTGCGGCGAGCGACGGCTACGTCGGCTTCTGGCTCAAGGTCTTCACCAATGGGGGTAACGCGACGAATCTGCAGACGCAGATCGTCCTCGACACCGGCGCCGGCGGCGGGACCAACAGCGACGCGGGTGTGCTCCGTAACGTGATCACCGACGGCGAGTGGCACTACTACGAGTGGAACCTCGACAGCCCCGCCGACTGGACGAGTTGGTTCATCACCGGCAGTGATGGCGTGATCCCGACCAACGGCACGGTCACGATCGACTCGATCATGTTCCTGGGCAGGGGAGGGACGACGGTCGAGTACTTCCTCGACTCGGTCATGCGGAACACGAACGGCAGTTTGAGCGCGATGAGCTACGTGCCGGAGCCGAGCTGTGCGATGGCGCTGATCGCCGTAAGCGCATCGAGCCGGCGACGCCGCGCCCGCCTACCGTAGCTGCGACGCCTGCGTCGCCTCTTCTCGTTCCCGCAGAAGAGGCGACGCAGGCGTCGCAGCTACGGCAGACACGGGGTTCAGCGCGTTGTGGGTTGCGTCGTGACCGTTGTCGTCGGGATCGGCGTTGTCGGCCCGCCGTCGAGTGGCGGGCCGGGGTCGATGTTCGGCTCCTTGCCATCCTGTGCCTCCGCCACCCACCGCTTAAACTGACCGTCCTGCAGGTAGCGGTAGAAGTCCTTTCCGGGGCAGTCCGTCTGGTTTGGCGCGGCGTCCTTGTGACCTCGGATATCGGCGGCGTCGATGTGCAGCTCCTGGCCGAGCCAGGCGACTAGCTTCACGCACGACTCGAGCTGCTGTCTGCTCGGCCGCTGGACTTCGAAGTTGCCCATCATCTCCACGCCGATGTTCCCGGCCAGCGAGTAACGCGTGTTCGTGTCCGGTTCGTACTGCAACTGCCGGCCTTCGAAGATCCGCCCGTCCGGCGCGATCAGGAAGTGATACGGCAGGTCCGGCCAGTGCTTCTCCTTCTGGCCCCAAGCCTGCATGTTGCGGACGTATTGGGCCGGGTCCTTCGTGCCGTTCCACAGCTCGCCGGCGTGGTGGATCGTGATCCACTTCGGCGTGTGCCGGCGCGTCGCCGGGATCTCCTGGGGTTTGGATCCCCACTGCGGCGACGTGACTATCGACGGCTTGGCCGCGCGGTGCGAGCCGTCGGCGGGATCGTCGGCGCGGACCACTGCGGTGATCAGGACGAGCGTGAACAGTGCCGAAAGCGTGTGTCGAATCATGAGCGTGGGTAGAGTGCCCTGCATTCTACCGGCGTCGCCGGTGCCGGACAGCATTGATGCTTCGATCGATCGATCAGCCGAGGCAGGACCCGACGACGACCGACGTGGGCAGCGGGCGCACGTCGCCTGAACCGGGCGTGCGAGGCGTGCTCTGGATCGTCGCCGTCTTCGCCGCGGTCCCGCTGTGGTGGTCGGTGCGGTCGGCGTACGTGCGGATCACGCAGCCGTACCCGCAATCGCCTTGGGAATCGGCCATTCTCGTCGACGCGTGGCGGGCGAACCACGGGATGCCGGTGTACGAGCTCCCGGAGCGCGGCCACGCCACGCACATGTACGGGCCGCTGATCACGTACCTCGTCGCGGCCGTCTTCCGCGCGACGGCATCGGGTTTCAACCTGTACGTCGGCCGGTGGATCGCACTGATCTCGGCTGCGGCACTGAGCATCGGGTTGGCAATCGCGCTGAACCGCCGGCGGCACTGGCTGTTCGTGTTCATCGCGGCGTCAGTGCTGTTCATGCAGTTCTACCGAGCCCGCGCCTACTTCGCCGAGAGTCGCCCGGACGCGATCTCGCTGCTCTTCTCGGCCGTGGCGGTGTGGATGTTGTACCGTGGCCAGACCGGACGGCGGTGGTGGATCGCCGGCGGCGTTGCGACGATGCTGATCGCCTTCGGCTTCAAACAGACCGCCGCGGCGGTCGCGTTCGTCCCGCTGGCATTTCTTGCGATCCACCGCCCGCGGCCGATCGCGCGGCATCTGCTCGTCGCATCGATCCCGCTGCTGGCGATGCTTGGGACGATCGTCCTGATGCGCGTCGCGCAGCCGGCGGTGTATTTCTACGTCGTGACGGTTCCGACGCGATTTCCGATCGAACTTCGCGCCGTGCCGCTGGCAGCGGCAGTGCTCGTGGCTACGAACACACTGTTCGCCGTCGGGTTCGTGGCGTGGCTGATTGACCGTTCAACCCTCGGCTTGCCTCGCCCCGCGGCGGCTTGGCTGCTCGCGGCGATCGTCGTCGCCGCGCTCGCGAGCGTCGCGTCCGTCGCCAAGCAGGGCGGGCAGATCAACAGCTATCTGCCGACGTTCCTGGCGATGAATGCGTTCGCGATCCTCGCGCTGCCCGCGGTGCTGCGGTATCTTGCGCGAAAGCTGAAGTCGCATGTATCGCGAGCCGTTGCCGCCGCCGTCGTTGGCGGTTTGATCCTCGCCGATGCCACCTCCGTTCCCGGCTACAAGCCGTGGACAACGTACATGGCCGGGAACGGGAACCGACATTACGCGCGCGTCGTCGGGCACGTCCGCACGCTGCCGGGCATGGTGATCTGCCCGGACGACCCAACCCTAGCGCTGCAGGCTAAGGGCTACGCGGGGCGCTGCATGGCCTGTGAAGTGGACGACGTCGGGCAGGAGTTCCAACCGCAGTACGCATTCGACGAGTGGGCCAAGGCCCGTTACATCGTCATCGTGCGAGGGACGTGGAACACGTGGATCAACGAATCCCAGCTCCGCGCGGCCGGGTACGTTCCGGAGGACGATCCGGCGCTGCGCCGCACGCCGTACACACTGTGGCGGCACGCGGATCGGTTGGGCAGTCCTTGAGGCGGCGGTTCTTCCGCGTAGACTTCCGGGGGGCAACTGAACGGAGCAAGCACACGTGGCGAAACTGACGATCGTGATCGGCGGATTGTTGATCGCGCTGGGCGTGGTTGGCTTCGCGATCCCGGGCCCGACCGGAGCGAGAAGCTGGACCGCGCTGATCCCCGCGTTCGCCGGGGCGCTGATGGAGGTGTTCGGCGCGTTGGCGCTGAACCCCAAATTCCGCATGCACGCGATGCACGGGGCCGTCCTGATCTCGCTACTGGCATTCCTCGCCGCCGTCGGCGCGTTGATCGCCCGGCGGCCCACCGGCATGGCATTGTTCAGCATGAGCGCGATGGCGGTCCTGACCGGTCTGCACGTCGCGCTCAGCGTCCGCTCGTTCATCAACGCCCGCCGCGACCGCGAAGCGGGTGGGGTGGTGTGAGCCCTCGGTCGTGTCTCCCGCGCCTCTCTTTCTCCCTCTCCCTCCGGGAGAGGGTCGGGGTGAGGGCTGTCGGTCGAGTGATGCAGCTCACGAGAGCGAGGTCGTTCGACTACGCGCCCTCACCCTAACCCTCTCCCGGAGGGAGAGGGGACCCGAGGTCGTCTTCCTCAGCGGATTCCCGAAGGTCTGACGATTCCATACTTATTTCGGTTGGTACCGCTTCCGCCTTCGCCTCCTCCGGCGTCTTCGTCAGCTCGCGGATCAGCACCGTCGCATACGCCCCCGCGGGCAGCGTGAACGCGACGGTAATGTGTGCGCCGTGATCGTCGACACCACCTTCCAGCCGCACGTCCGTCGGCTTCACGCGCACCGGTCTTCGCGCGCCCTTGGCGCGATCCCGTCCCTCCTGCCGGAAGTGCCCGGGCGTGAGGCCGTGCGACTTGAAAACTGCTTCCTCGATCGCCAGCGGCGCGCCACTCGGCAGGCTCATGCGATAGCCGACGAGCGGCCCGGTCGGGCTGATCTCGAACGCATCCGCCCGCGGCTGCTCGGTCGCGGCACTCTCCACCAGGAACGCGGCGCCGTTCTCGTGCTTGTACGCAAGGTCACCGTCCAGCAGCTTGTCGATCATGTCGTCCGTCACGCGCCGCGCGACCACCTCGTTAAATAGCTTGCTCTGTAACGCCGACACCCACAGCCGTCGCAGTCTCTGATCCACCGCGCGCACCGCCGCGCCGGGCGATCCGGTCTTCACGAGCCGCGCGAGGATGCGTCGTTCCAACCCGCATCGCCTCGGCCAGGCCTTCGTCGAGCCGTCGAGGTCGCCCCGGTCGTAGTTGGCCCTGGCGTTGAACTCGTGCCGGTCCGTATCGAGGGTCGGTTCCGGCGATCCGAGCAGCAGGTGAAGCAGCTCCTCAGGCCTGCCGCGGATCAACGTCGCACCGAGCTGGTCGTTGTTCCCGCGCCGGCCGAAGCGTTGTTCCCCGAAGTAGTTCGGCATCCCGCGGCGTTCCAGTATGTCGATCACCGGCCGCAGCCGCACGACCGCGGTCGGATCCACTTCGCGGATCTTGATCGCGAAGCGGTTGCCTGCCAGGTGTCCGATCCGCAGCTTGTTCGTGTGCCGTGCGGCCCACTGGATGGTCAGGTCCTGCCACCGCCCGCGCAGCGCCATCACCGCTTCTTCCGTCGTCCCAAAGATCGAGACAACCTGCCGCGTGACCGCCCGCGCGTCCTTCAGCCCCGCGTAGCCGATGTCGCGCGAGCTGACGCGCAGCGCGTCCGCGAGCCGGTTGATCGCGTCGAACGTCGTCAGCCCGACCTTCTGGATCTCCGAATACACGTGCTCGCCGGTGCCGGAAGGCTCGTACAGCGGCACCTCTTGGACGAAGAAGTCCTCCGGCCGTTGCTTGATCACCCCGCCGATGCCGGGGAAGTCGCGGGTGAGGTGGGGGAGGGTCATCACGGGGAGATCCTAGCAGGGTTCCGCGCAGGTCGGGTATGTTGGACTTGCGCCGACGTCTCTCCAGGTAAAGAGACGCCATTGGCAGGATGCGTGTGCTTACCGGGTTGACCATTGCCACAGCACATCGCCCACGTCGCGCTGCTCGTGCGGGACTATGACGAGGCGATCGCTTACTTCGTTGGTCGCCTCGGGTTCGAGCTGATCGAGGACAGCGCGCTGTCGCCGACGAAGCGATGGGTCCTCGTCGCGCCACCGGGGGCACGGGGAACGGCGCTGCTGCTGGCCCGCGCGGCGGGCGCCGAGCAGGAGGCCGCCATTGGCAGGCAGGGTGGAAGGCGCGTATTTCTGTTCCTTCATACGGATGACTTCGCGCGTGACTACGCCGCGTTCCGCGCGCGGGGCGTGACGTTTGTCGGGCAGCCGCGGCATGAGGACTACGGCACGGTGGCGGTGTTCGAGGACCTGTACGGCAATCGATGGGACCTTCTGGAGCCCGGCCCGGGTCAGGAGTAACGCCCGAAGATGGGAGCGGGGTGTCGTGAATACTCTGCCGTTCCGCGGTGTCCGTCCCCGTCACAACTCCGCCGGGTGCTCGTCGCGTTGCGGTTGGCTCGCGGCCAGTTCATCTAGCGTGAAGCTGGCGCCGCACTCCGGGCAGCGGGCCTCGCGCAGGCCCGAGAGGTTGTAGCCGCAGAACGGGCATAGCACCGTCGGGTTGCTGACGAGCTTCGACATTCGCGCCAGTCGCTCGGCCGCCGTCTCGCGCCACAGGAGCACGGTCGCCAGCACCCACACGATCGGCACGAACCCGCCGCCCAGCAGAAACGCGATCCCTCCGGGAATCGCACGGGCGACGGCGATCAGCGCGCCCGCGAACGCCGCGCCGCCCGCCATCGCAAACAGACCGGCCAGCGCGGTGTTCCGCACGCGCGAGCTCGTCCACCGCACGGTCGACCGCCACAGCAGGATCCAGTACGTCGCGACGAACGTGTACACGATCGCCCAGAGCAGCAAGATCGCCCCCACCGACGGCGGCCCGCCGGTGTTCCGCGACAGCAGCGCGATAAACGTCAGCAGAAACACCGCGCCGGTGGCCGGCAGGATGAGCATCGCGAGGATCAGGCGGGCAATGGTGGCGGTCACGCGGTAACTCTATATCGTAAAGTTAATGCATTGCAAGAGGGCAAGCTAAGTGATCTAAACGTGATTGCCTGCGATTGTCTCCGACGGAATCGGTCATGCGCGAAGGAAGCGGTACACGTCTGCGATCGATCTGCCCGCCCGCCGATCCGCGGCTGCAGCTTGAGACGCTCTACATTGCCGACGCGCGCGGACGGATCGTATCTACGCGTGAGCCGCATCCGTCGCCCGGCGCGACGTTCGTCTTCATCCGCGGCGAGTCGCAGTGTGCGTGGGCGGCGCGGACCGACGTGGCCGACGACGTCGCACGCGAGCTCGATCGGCTTGCATCGGATGAGCCGCCAACGGCGGCGTGGGATCGCCCGCTGCGACACGGCGAGCGATACTCGTCGCTGCTCCGCGGCCGGATCCGCAGCGGGCCGGCGTTCGCGTTTCCCGAGGCTTTACCGGACGTCGGCCACGTCGACGTCATCACCGACGAGGCTGAGTTGAGCCATCACTTCGCTGGCTGGCTCCCCGGCGAGATCGCCGCCGGCCGATCACCCGTGCTGGCGATCCGCGACGATGAAGGATATCCCATCAGTATCTGCTTCTGCGCGCGACGGTCTTCAACCGCCGCCGAAGCTGGAATCGAAACCGCCGCCGCCTTCCGCGGCCGGGGCTACTCGCCGCGCGTCGCGCTCTCATGGGCAAGGCACGTCCGCGCGCTGGAGCTGGTGCCGATGTACAGCACCGATTGGTCCAACGCCGCGTCGCTGGCCGTCGCGCGAAAGCTGAGGCTGATTCAGTTCGCGACCGATTTCAACGTTGACGCAGGGTAGTGCACACGCACGAAACGCCTCGCTCTTTGCCAAGAACGGACATGATTGCGGTATGACCGCCGAGCAGCTTCGAAACGTTTGGAAAGCTGTGCCGTTTCGCCCATTCGTGATTCACCTCGCGGACGGGCGACAGGTCGACGTTGTACACCCGGATTTCCTGTCCCGCTCACCCAGCGGCCGCACGATTATCGTGCAGCAGCCGGACGACTCCTTCAACGTGATTGACCTGTTGCTCTTCACGGATCTTGAAGTCAATTCCAACGGACACCGCCGGCGGCGCGGACGACGATGATTGGTGACGAGGTTGCCATGGCTCGGCGCGCGGTTGCAATTGCCGGACTTCTAGTTGTCGGGGTATTTCATTGCGCCGCGACGTTCCTGTTGTATCGCGCACGAGTCTTCACGCAGTCGAGGTCGTTGCGCTCAGATTCCGTCGTGTTCCTTCTGCCCACGGTCGTCGCGTTGGTCCTCTACTTGATGTGTCTTGCCTGGATCGCAAAGCGGGTGGGGCTCCGAGTCGCGTATGCGGTGCTTTTCACTGTGCTATTAGCTTGGGTGGGCGGCGTCGTAGCTGTTAATACGCATGGAACGTGATCAGCGCGGCTAGTCCGCGCACAACCCATACTTCACCAGCGCCGCATGCACCCCATGGTCGTTGTTCGACGGCGCGATCCAATCGGCCACTTCCTTCACCACCGGGTGGGCGTTGTCCATCGCTACCGCCACGCCTGCTACTTGCAGCATGCCCACGTCGTTCGGTGCGTCGCCGATCGCGAGGATCTCCTGGGGCTTCACGCCGTAGTGCGTGGCGACCTTCTTCAGCGCAACCGCTTTGCTCACGCGGTTGTCCATGATCTGGAGCAGCTCGTCGTCGGTTCTCAGGATCGTGACCTTCTTGCCGAAGCCTTCGAGCAGCAGCGGTTCCAGGCGGGAGATGATCCGGGGGTCGCCGAGGAACATGAGCTTGGTGATCGGCTGGGTGCAGAAGTCCTCGTGCGGGCAGATCACGTCGGGCTTGAAGAGCCGGCCGGTCTCTGTGGTGTAGGTCTGGTCCTCGCGGTCGGTGTACCAGCGGTCGAGGATTTCGCAACTGACCAGCACCTCTTCGAACATGTCGCGGGCTTGGTCGATCATCTCGCAGACGAGCGCGCCGGGCATCGGGCGGTGGAAGACGGTTTGCTGGTTCGGTTCGTCCCAGATCAGCGCGCCGTTGTAGTTGATCTGGAGCGTATCGAGCCCGAGCTGCTGGTAGATCGCCCGGACGCTGCGCGGGGGGCGGGCCGAGGCGATGACCGTCTTCACGCCGCTGTCCGGCAGGCAGCGCAGGGCGCGGACAGTTTGCTCGCTGATCTTCTTGCTGCGGTCTAGTAGCGTGCCGTCGAGGTCGATCGCGACGAGCTTGAGGTTCGTCTGTAGCGCGGGGCAGACGCGCGTGACCGGCAGATCCGGCTTGGGCGGCGCGGGTTGCGTCTTCGTGCTCTTGTTCATCGTCACCCATGTTGTAGGCAAGGAACGCGCCGGCTGCTATCGTAAATCCCCGAACATGGGTTCGAATTGGGCGCCACAACCCGCCGCCGTGCAAGCAGTTTCTGCGCCGGCGTTGCCATTGGAACCGCCCGCGCCGGCCTATCGCCGTCTCCCTCGGCTGCAGGAGTTGGGGCTGCTGATCGTCATCGTGCTGCTGGGACTCGTGATCACGCTTGCCAGCGATCCGGTCGTGATTCGCGGGCAGAAGGTCAACAACTTCCTTCGCGTCGACAATCTCGTGCCGAGCGTGCTGACGCCGATGGCGTGGATGGCCGTCATGTCGATCGGCGTGACGTGCGTGATCATCGCCGGCGGGATTGACATCTCGGTCGGATCGATCTGGGCATTGGCCGCGCTCGCGACGGCGTGGGTGCTGCTGAAGTTCAAGCCTGAAGCGCCAGCATGGCAGGTACTGCCGGTCGCATTCGTTGTGCCACTCGCCGTGGGACTCGTATGCGGGCTGATCAACGGGCTGCTGGTGGTTGGGCTGCGCATGCATCCCTTCATCGTGACGCTGGCAACGATGAGCATCTTTCGCGGCATCGCGCTGGTCGCCGTACCCACTAAGGCGCTGCCGGCCGGTACGGACGAGACGCTGCCAATCGCGTACACGAAGCTGATGATGTGGAAGTACGTCTTCGCTCGCGGCGGCAAGGAGATGTTCGTCCAGCCGGTGCCGGTCGTCGTGATGCTCATCTGCCTGGTGCTCTTTTGGGTCTATCTGGGCATGACGATCTGGGGGCGGGAAAACTACGCGGTCGGAGGGAACGAGGAGGCAGCACGGTTCAGCGGGCTGCGCGTTTGGATCATCAAGCTTCGCGTCTACGCGTTGTCCGGCCTTTGCGCCGGGGTCGCGGGGATGCTGTCCACCGGCTATTACGCCTCCTGGACTACGCAGGTCGGCAACGGCGCCGAGCTGATGGTCGTTGCGGCGGCCGTCGTAGGTGGGGCAAGTCTCACGGGGGGGCGCGGCACGGCACTGGGGGCAGTACTGGGGACCCTGGTTATTCAGCTCATTGAGAACGGGATTTACATTCTGAAGAAGATCAACCTCGGAATCGTCGTGGTGCCGTTGTCGAAGGAGTACACGAAGATCATCGTGGGGGTGTCGATCTTGCTCGCTGTCGCGGTCGACCAGCTCAGCGAACACCTGCAGGCACGACGGATGCGTCGCTCCACTCGCCATTGAACCAATCGTGGCGAGGGCGTCTCGCCCTTGTTCCTTGCGGCTTGGGCCGCGAATGCGAGGGCGAGACGCCCTCGCCACAGCTCTGGGAGAATGCAAATGCAACGGATGCTCGTCTGCCTCGCGTTCCTGTCGCTGGTCGTCGGTCTGGCCGGCGTGTCCGTGAGCCGCGCCCGCGCGCGGGCGGAGGACAAGAAGAAGATCACGATTGGCCTGGTCGCCAAGAGCCAGTCGAACCCGGTGTTCCAGGCCGCGTATTCCGGCGCGGTGGACGCGGCCAAGGAGCTGGGCGCGAAGTACAACGCCGATGTCACGATCGACTGGCAGACCCCTCCCGACGAGGACGCGCAGAAGCAAGCCGACGCGATCGAGCAGCTCGGGCGGTCGGGGGCGCAGGGGATCGCCGTCTCCTGCTCCGACGCGAACACGGTCACGCCGGCGATCGACAAGGCCGTCGATTCCGGCGCCGTCGTGATGTGCTTCGACTCCGACGCGCCGCGGAGCAAGCGGTTCTGCTACTACGGCACCGACGACGCCGCGTGCGGCAAGGCGGTCATGGAAGAGCTCGCCAAGGCGATGGGCGACAAGGGCACGATCGCGATCCTCGCCGGCAACCAGACCGCGCCGAACCTGCAGGCTCGCGTGAAGGGCGTGAAGGACGAGCTGGCCAAGCACGCCGGGATGAAGCTGCTGGAAGACGGGGTCTTCTACCACGAGGAGACCGCCGAGAAGGCCGCCGAGGCCGTGCAGACCGCGCAGAACACCAACCCCGGCATCGAAGGATGGGCCATGATCGGCGGCTGGCCGCTGTTTACCAAGGACGCGCTGAAGTGGAACCCCGGGGACGTGAAAGTCATCTCCGTCGACGCACTGCCCCCGCAACTGAGCTATTTGAAGACCGGCCACGTCCAGGTCCTCCTCGCCCAGGACTGCTACGGCTGGGGCCACAAGTCCGTCGAGATCCTGCTGGACAAGATCGTCAACGGCAAAGACCCCGCCGAGAAGCGCGTGATCGACCCGCTGACGAAGGTCACGAAAGAGAACGCCGACGATTACGGGAAGAAGTGGGACAAGTGGCTGGGGAAGTGAGCCCGCGTCACGCCGCCATCGGCGCGGGGTTCGCGCCGGCGCACACGGACCAAACGCTCGGTCCTGAATTGCTGGCGCCATTCCCTGACCGATCCAGCCGCGAAGTGCTATGCTATCAGCAGCTACGTCCCCGTAACCCGACCCTGTTCCTTGGGCGCGGGGTCCTGGGAGTACATGGTTAGGCGGCACTACGGCGCCTCACATGGACAACGAGCTTTTTGACATTTGTTCCGATCGCAATCCGAAGCCGGCGGACCAGCGGCGACGGATCGTGCTGGCTCTCAAACATGGCGCGGACATTCACGCGACCGACAAGAATGGCGTTACTGCGCTGCACAACGCCGTGCGCTTCAGAAGCCCAGTCGCCGTGAAGACGCTCATCGAGCATGGAGCCGACGTCAACCAAGCCTGCCGTCGAAATGGGTCCACTCCGCTGCACCGTGCCGTGACTCAGACGGGCGCTCCCGGAATGGCTGGAAGAGCGCAAGCGGCCCGCGAGATCATCGCGCTCCTTCTCGCAGCAGGAGCTGACCCTTCGATTGTAAACCGATCTGGGAAGCGGGCCGTCGATTACGTGGCCGACGAAAGCGTCAAGTCATTGCTCATGAAGCGATGAACGTGCCGCATAACCCGCCATCGGAGCGGACCGCGACGGTTCACAGCCCCGAGTGCTGCGTCACCAGCTTCTCCCGGTTGGCGACGCTGCGCAGCCGGTTGATCGCGGCGAGGTAGGCGCGGGCGCTGGCTTCGAGAATGTCGGTGCTAAGGCCCCGGCCGCGGACCTTGCGGCCGTTGTGGTCGATGTCGATCAGGACTTCGCCCTGGGCTTCCTTGCCCCGGGTGACGGCGCGGATGCGGTAGTCGGTGAGGTTGACGCGGACGCCGGTCAGGCGCTGGATGGCCGAGTAGATCGCGTCGACCGGGCCGTCGCCGATGCTGGCGTCCTGGATGGTCTCGCCGTTCGTGTCCTTCAGCGTCACCGTGGCGGTGGGGATCGTGTTCGAGCCGGTCGTGACCTGCACGCCGACCAACTCCCACAGGCCTTCGCCCAGCTCCAATTGGTCGTCGACGATCGCCTCGATGTCTTCGTCGAAGACCTCCTTCTTCTTGTCGGCCAGCGCCTTGAAGCGGGTGAAGGAGGCTTCGAGCTGTTCGTCGTTCAGCGTGTACCCCAGCGACTGCACGCGCTCTCGGAACGCGTGCCGGCCGGAATGCTTGCCCAGCACCAGCGTGCCCTTGGGGATGCCGACGCTGGCCGGGTCCATGATCTCGTAGGTCTCGCGGTACTTGAGGATGCCGTCCTGGTGGATCCCGGCCTCGTGCGCGAACGCGTTCTGCCCGACTATCGCCTTGTTCCGCTGCACGATCAGCCCGGTCAGCGCGCTGACCATGTGGCTCAAGTGGTAGATCTTCGAGCTGTCGATGCGGGTGTTGATCTTGTAATAATCCTGGCGGGTCTTGATCGCCATGACGATCTCTTCCAGCGCGGCGTTTCCGGCGCGCTCGCCGATGCCGTTGATCGTGCACTCGACCTGCCGCGCCCCGTTCTCCACCGCCGCCAGCGAGTTGGCGACCGCTAAGCCGAGGTCGTTGTGGCAGTGCGAGGAGAGGATGATGTTCTTCTGCTTGATCACCGGCAGCTTGGCGATCAGGTACGCGAAGATGTGGCCGTACCCGTGGGGTGTGGCGTAGCCGACGGTGTCGGGCAGGTTGACCGTCGTCGCGCCGGCCTCGATCGCAGCGTGCGTGATCTCTTCGAGGAACTCCAGTTCGGTCCGACTGGCGTCTTCGGGGCTGAACTCGACGTCGTCGGTGTATTCGCGCGCCTGTTGAATCGACTCGACGCTGATGCGGATGATGTCGGCCTTGCCCTTTTTCAGCTTGTGGTCGCGGTGGATCTTGCTGGTCGCGCAGAAGACGTGAATGCGAGGCTTGGCCGCGTGCTTGACGGCCTGGCCGGCGCGTTCGACGTCTTTCGGTGTGGATCGTGCCAGACCGCAGACGGTGGATCGCGCGATCTCGGCGGCGATTGTCTGCACTGACTGGAAATCGCCGTCGGAGCTGATCGGGAACCCGGCCTCGATGATGTCGACGCCCATCGCTTCCAGGGCCCGGGCGATCTCAAGCTTCTCGGGGAGCGTCAACGTCGCGCCCGGAGATTGTTCGCCGTCCCGCAGGGTGGTGTCGAAGATCCTGACCGTGTCCATGACCGTTACTCCGAAACTGGGAATCTTGAACCACGAAGACACGAAGGCACGAAGGAGAAGCCAGGAGAGCCACGAATAACACGAATGATTGATTCTTATTCGTGACCATTCGTGTCATTCGTGGCTTCCCATGTCTTGTATTGCTTCGTGTCTTCGTGCCTCCGTGGTTCAGAACTCCGAACCGAACCAAAAGAAAAACCCCACGATTCGAGGAATCGCGGGGCCGCCGGAAATTGCATCTGAGCAGGGGTGCCCGCGATCACGCCAACGAAAGACCAAGCCCGGTAAGGGCGAGGGACAGTCGAAGCGGGAGCGGCAGGAACCCTTGCATGTTGGCGACAGTAGAGCGGGAGTCGTGCCGAAAGTCAAGCATTTCCACGGGAAAATATGAAACCCTCTACTGCTGCCGCTCGATGATTCGTCCAACCATCCCGGTCACCTTCTCCGTGAAGGGTCGCCGCTGCCACTCCTCGTAGGTGATCGCCCGACTCTTACCCAGGTCGTTCTCGAAGCACTCGGTCATCCGCGCAGCGAGCGCCTTGTCCTGCGCCGCGACGTTGATCTCGTCGTTCAGGCCGAACGAGCGGCTGTCGAAGTTGGTCGAGCCGACGACGCACCACACGCCGTCGACGATCAGGCCTTTCACGTGGATCATGCTCGGCTGGTATTCGAAGATCGTCGCGCCGCCTGCCAACAGCTCGCCGTAACGGACGCGGCTGGAGGCGCGGGTGAGTGCGTGGTCGGCGTGATGCCCCGGCGTGATGATCCGGACGCGCACGCCGCGCTGCACGGCCCGCAGGATCTCACGCCGCGTGCTGGCGTCGGGCATGAAGTAGGGGGACTGGATGTCGATCGTGCGCTTCGCGCAGGCGAGCAGCGTCTGGAACAGGATGCGCGCCCGCGTCGACCGCCCGGCCGACGGCGCGCTGATGATCACAAGCCCGGGTGTGCGCAACTTATGACCGCCGTCCTCGCACGGCTTGCAACACGCGGGGAAGTACTCTTCGGAAGCGAGGATCTCTTCCGACGCTTCCAGCCAGTTCTCGGAGAACGCCGTCTGCAGCCCGATCAGCAGCTCGCCGCGAACGCGGAACATGTTGTCGCGCCACTGCGGCATCTTGGGCTCGGACTTGAACCAGAAGTCGGCGAACCCCGCGCCTCCGACGAAGCCGATCTCGCCGTCGACGACCAGCAACTCGCGGTGGGTGCGGTTGTTGAACCGCTTGAAGGTGTACCACCGGATCGGCTGGTACCACTTTACCTCGCCCCCAGCGGCACGCAGGTCGGCGAAGTAGCTGTCCGGCGTGCTGAAGCTGCCGATGTAGTCGAGCACGACCTTCACCTTCACGCCGGCGCGGGCGCGCTCGGTGAGCGCCTTGACGAAACGTTTTGTCACCTCGCCGCGGTAGAAGATGTAGGCTTCGAGATTGACGTTGTGCTTCGCGTTGCGGATCGCCTCGAGCTCGGCCTCGTAGAACACGTCGCCGTTCGGCAGCACCTCGAGGTGCGAGTGGTGGTGCACGTCCGCGTCAGACAAGCCGCCGAGGATCGTCAGGAACTCCCGCGAGTCGATCGGCACCGACGGCGGGGTGACGCGGTATTCGAGCCCGGGCTCGAACAGGATCAGCACGACCATCAACACGATGATCAGCAGGGCGATGCTGGAGATAATGAGGTAAACCATGTCGCGGCGATGTTGCCCGCGCACGCTCGCGCGACGCGGGCCGGCAATCTACCCAACTGTGAAGGGTTTGGGGTCGCAGAAAACCCGCCAGCGGGCCGCTCCAACGGATGCATCCCTCAAACGATGGCGCGGTCGGGGAGAGTCTCTACCCACGATGTAGTCTCACCCCTGATTGTTGCGAGATTGCCTTGGACCGACGTTAGTTGCACCACCAGCACTCCGGAGCCAGGTGCTCCCGGGTGGGCGGCACGCGGAAGGGTCTGACACGAAACACGCGACCAATTCAGCCGATTCGTGGTGGCATGATTGTGTAGACCTCGCGGGCGGCGAGGACTCTGTCGCGATCCATTCCGCGAAGCACCGACCGCTGGTGCTGTCCATGCGACGGATCTCGCCGATTCGATGGGAGCGATACGTTGACTTGGAACCCGGCATTTACCAGTTCCACTACCTGGTCGACAACGGTAGCGGCCTCCTCCATCACCCCCCGGCGGCCCAATCTCGCGAGGCGTGCAAGTCTGCACGGCTGGTCGTGCCGTGACGGTTTGACGCCATGTGAAGATCCGATTCCGCGATCCCGGTAGCGTCGATCAATTGGCGGGCACTGGCCTAGGACTCCCGCGTCGCCGGCAGGGATAAGGTATGGGCTCCGGTTGTGTCCCTGGCACCCCGCTTGCCTCCAGATCCGCTTCGTCCGATTGACAGGCACCCCCAAATCCGTATCGTTTTCGCCACAATTTGATATCTACACCCAAACAGACATATAACTCTAGTTGCCTTTGAGGACGCCTCGTCGGACCGAAGGCGACGGACCCAGACATCTTTGGAGGTTCGCACAATGCAGGAATACGAGCAGCTGAAGCGGTTGGTCGAAGAGGCCGGCGACGACGTCGCCAAGGCCACCGGGGGTAACAAGGCCGCCGGCACCCGCGTCCGCAAGAAGATGCAGGAGATCAAGTCCGCCGCCCAGGAAGTCCGCAAGAAGATCCTGGAAGGCCGCGACGGTGAAGGCGAAGCCAGCGGCGCCGCCGGCGGTACCGGATCGGGCGAGTCCGCCGGTGCCGGCGACCAGGACTGACCGCGGTTTGCACGCAAATACCCGCGCGTGTCGAACATACAACGGGGCCAGGAGTCAGTCGTACTGGCTTCTGGCCCGTCGCGTCCTGCGTGGCGAACCGACAGAGGAGCCACTGAGGGGTACCGATGCCCACCGGTGGATTCAGACTTCTCCTTGTCGATGTTCATCGGTGCCCATCGGCGGCTAATTATCTCCCCTGATTCCCCATGCCCCCACAACTGCTCTTCGACCTCTCGCAAATCGACTTGAACGCGGTGGCCTTCGACCAGGCGGCCGTCCGCGAGATGAACCCGCACCGTGGGCACATGGAGATGCTGAACGGCGTGATCTGGGCCGACCAGGAGAAGGGGCAGATCCTGGGCTATAAGGACGTCCGCGACGACGAATTCTGGGTCGCCGGCCACATCCCCGGCCGGCCGCTGTTCCCCGGCGTGCTAATGATCGAGACGGCCGCCCAACTCGCCTCCTTCTACACCAAGAAGTTCGTCGGCTGGAAAGGCTTCGTCGGCTTCGGCGGCGTCGACGACTGCAAGTTCCGCGCCCAGGTAACTCCCGGTATGCGTCTGCTGATCCTCTGCCAGAAGACCTGGGAACGTCACCGCCGGATCTCCTGCAAGACGCAGGGCCTGGTCAACGGCAACCTCGCGTTCGAAGCCGAGATCGTCGGCGCCGAGTTTTGATGCCCCGTGTAGCCGCGAGCTTGCTCGCGTATCTTGGAATGAAAGCGCGAGCAAGCTCGCGGCTACACGGACTTTGGACCAGCGCCCTGCTATGATCTGCCAACCCAGCCGCGCCGGCACGGATGCCCTTGGATGCCGTTTTCCCTCATTCAATCCCTGATCGACACGCCCCTCGCGTTTCTGGACGTTGAGACGACCGGTGCCTCCGCAGACTATGGCGATCGAGTGATCGAGCTGGGCATCGTCCGCTATGAGCGGGGGCAGAGGGTCGCCGAGTATCAGCAGCTCATCGATCCTCAGCGTCGCATCAGCGCCGGCGTCGTCGCGCTGACCGGCATCACGCCGGACATGGTCGCGGGCCAGCCGACGTTCGCCGATCAGCTTCCGGCGGCGATGCAACTGCTGGATGGGGCGGCTGTCCTCGGGCACAACGTGCGGTTCGACCTTTCGTTCCTCGGCAAAGAGTTCCGCCGCGCCGGGCGTGACCTGTGCGAATCGCTCGACAACGCTCCGGTCTTCGACACCGTCCGCATCGCCCGCCGGCGCTTCGGCCGCGGCGGGAACGGGCTTCAGCGCCTCGCGCCGCGCCTCGGCGTCCAACCAACCGTTGCCCACCGTGCCTTGGCCGACGCGATCACGACCGGACAGGTCTTCGAACGCCTGCTCGAGCCCGTCGGCGGCTGGTCCCTCTGCCTCTGCGACGTCATGCGCGAGCAGGGCGGCCCGATGGGACTGCTCCCGGCATCGGCCCGCGAAAGCCTGCTGCCGCTGGAGCTGGAAGAGGCACTGGAGCAGCGCAAGCCGGTGATGATGGAATACCTCGACGCCGGCGGGACCCGCACCCACCGCGTGATCGAGCCGTTGGCCGTCCGCCGGCGCAACGGCGAGCTGAACCTCGTCGCGTATTGCCAATTGCGGAACGACCAGCGAACCTTCAAGCTCGACCGGATCGTGCAACTCACGCGCGTGACCGCTGACGAACTCGCCGCCGCCGCCACCCAGCCGCCGTGCCCGCCGGACGTGGGTGGCGAGGTGCCGGCCCGACCGACCGAAGAATCGGAGACCGCACCGCCGGGATTGTTCTCCGCACCGTAGGGGCTGTACTCCTGCCCATGCACCAGGGGTGCGCGCCGATCGAGAAACACTTGGACTCCTAACTTCTTTCCAATCATCACGTTCTGCGCGATCGTCGGCCCGGCCCTGCCGTTTTGGCACGCATCGCCGGGAGTGGTGCATTTTGGTGCATGGCGTGGCACGCATGGGCCTTCCTCCATGCATTAATCGCGGGTCCGCCCAGCTTCCGAGGCGGAGCGTGAGCAGTGCGTCGCAGCCGGCGCGGGGTCCGCGCGCGAGATCCGCGCCTCTATCACCCACGGCGGCGCTGCGCGTGGGGCTGTGCTTTGCGCGCAACAAGGCGCGGCAAGGTCTCGTTTCCAGCACCAGAACGCGGATTTGAGAGAGTCTCCACTCCTTCAAAGCGCTGCGCCTCGGGCGCGATAAGTGTGCAGCGCGCCGCCAACACCCGATCGTCCCATCTCGTGGGTGCGTTTCCACCGCCGGGCTCCGTTTGACGAGGCCTATCGATCCGATTGCCTTTCCCGCGGCCCGTGTTACAACCCGAACAGTCGGCGAACGCATTCGTCGGTCATCTCGGATAGACGCATGGACGCACTCGCCCCCTGGCTTGAGAACCTCAACGCGCAGCAGCGCGCCGCCGTTGTGCATGGCGACGGGCCGCTGCTGATCATCGCGGGGGCGGGGACGGGCAAGACCAATACATTGGCCCATCGCGTCGCGTGGCTGATCCACAACGGCACGAGCCCCGACCGCATCCTCCTGCTTACCTTCACCCGCCGCGCCAGCGCGGAGATGCTCAAGCGCGTCGAAACAATCCTCAGTCGAAGCAACGCAGTCCTCAGTCCTCAGTCCTCAGTACTGTCTAAAGTCTGGGGCGGCACATTTCATGCGATGGCGAACCGGCTGTTGCGGCTGCACAGCCAGTCGCTGGGGTTGACCGACGCGTTCACCGTGATCGACCGCTCCGACGCCGAGGACCTGCTCAACGAAGTCCGGTCCGAGCTTGAGTTGGACAAGGCCGACGTGCGGTTTCCGAAGAAGGGGACGTCCCTCTCGATTTACAGCCGGTGCGTGAACGCGCAAGAGCCGGTCGAGTCGGCGCTGAAGACGCATTTCCCCTGGTGCACCGCGTTCCCCGAGCAGCTCAAGACCTTGTTCCGAGCCTACGTCCAGCGCAAGCAGGAGCAGAACACGCTCGACTACGACGACCTGCTGCTCTACTGGTTCCACCTGATGCAGGACGATTCGATCGCGGCCGACGTGCGGAAGCGGTTCGACGCGGTGCTGGTCGACGAATACCAGGACACCAACGCGCTGCAGGCGGCGATCCTGCACCGCTTGTGTCCGGACGGGCGCGGACTAACCGTGGTTGGCGATGACGCCCAGAGCATCTACTCGTTTCGTGCCGCGACCGTGCACAACATCCTGGACTTCCCCAAGACCTACCCGGCCGCGACGGTGCTGAAGCTGGAGCAGAATTACCGCAGCGTCCAGCCGATCCTCGACGCGACGAACCGCGTGATCGCCCTCTGTCCGAAGCGCTACAACAAAGACCTGTTCTCCACCCGTCCCGGCGGCGCGAAACCAAGACTGGTGACGCTCGTCGACGAGGACCAGCAGAGCGATTACGTCATCCGCCGGATCCTCGAGCACCGCGAGGCCGGGATCGATCTGCGGAAGCAGGCGGTGCTCTTCCGCGCCGCGCATCACAGCGACGCGCTGGAGGTCGAGCTCGGCCGGCGAAACATCCCGTTCGTGAAGTACGGCGGGCTGAAGTTCCTCGAAGCGGCGCACGTGAAGGACGTGCTGTCGTTCCTGCGGCTGGCGGAAAACCCGCGCGACGGCACCAGCGCCTTCCGCGTGCTCCAACTGCTCGATGGCGTCGGCCCTGCCCACGCCCGCAAGGCGCTGGAGCACTTGCGCAACCACCGTTACGACCTGAAGCGATGGGAAGCCTACGCCACGCCGGCCAGCGCGGCGGGGCAGTGGCCGAAGTTCGTCGAGATGCTGGTTCGACTCGCGCCGAATAGCCTGCCGCTGCCAGAGCAGATCGCTGAAGTCCGGCGGTTTTACACGCCGATTCTCGAGAAGCTCTACGACCAGGCCCCGATGCGCAAGCGCGACATCGAGCAGCTCGAACAGATCGCAAGCAACTTCCGCACGCGGTCACAGTTACTATCCGACCTGACCCTCGACCCGCCCGCCAGCACGCAGGACCTCGCCGGGCCGCCACTGGTCGAGGAGGATTACCTGATCCTCTCGACGATCCACTCGGCCAAGGGCTGCGAGTGGGACGCCGTCTACGTCATCCACGCCGCCGACGGCAACATCCCGTCGGACATGGCCACGGGAAGCGAAGAGGAGATCGAGGAAGAGCGCCGGCTGTTCTACGTCGCGCTCACGCGGGCCAAGGACTTCCTCGAAGTCTGTATGCCGCTGCGGTACTACCAGAAGAAGTGGTCCAGCAGCGACCGGCACAGCTATGCGCAAATGACTCGGTTCCTGCCGGAGGGAATCGTTGATGCGTTCGAGCGTGTGACGATCGACCCGCCGCGTGTTGGTTCAGACGCCGCCGCGACTGCGAACCCGGCCGTTGGCGTCGAGATTCGAAAGAAGATCGCGTCGATGTGGGGATGACTGTGCCCGGCATGGGAGGGCGAGGCCAACCCAGGCGCGACACTCCAAGTTCCTCTTGAGAGGCGCATTTCGGTGGGGCGGAAATTCCTGTCTGCCTCGGGTGTCGGTACTCCGACACCCGACACCCCGGCTTCGTCTCGCCGAGTACGTCGAGCCGAGGCGGACAAGAATGTCCGCCCCACCAGAAAAGACCGGATCGCTTACTGACTACGAGTAAGCGAAGGGACGGAGCGAGACTCCAGCCCAGCCGCCGTCATCGCGCGAGCGGCTCGGTAGGAGCCTCGCCCTCCCAGTGCTCACCGGTGGTCATGCCCGGCGTGTTCGTAGTGCTCGCGCAGCGCGTCGTGGCCGAAGTCGTTCGTGGGGTCGCGCCAGACCGTGTGGATGTGGTTGGCGCGGTTCTGCGTATTGTCGTATTCGACCATGAACGTCGGGCCCTGGATGCGGTAATAGTGGCCCTGTGCGGGCTCGGTGCCGCCGGCCCAGGCGAAGTGGACGTTGTCGAACCCCGCCGCGTCGATCTTCTTCAGGTCCTGGTCCGCGAGCTCGTCGCGCAGGCGGTGGGCGTATTCCTCGACCAGCTTTCGCAGGAGTTGCTTCTGCACCGCGGTCAGATCTGACGCGGCGATCCCGTTGGGCTTACCCGGGTCGATTTTGCGCTGGTTCCCCGTCGTGATCTCGCGCGGCGCGGTCTCACTGATGACCGCGAGCTTCCGCTGGCGCTCGTCCAGCGATTTGACAAGCTGTCGACCCAGATCCTCTTCGAGGTGCAACACCCGCGTGCCCTTGCGCGGCCCGTCGTCAACGGTCGCCGGGTTCGCGCCGAAGAACTCCGGCGTGGCCGAGACCGCCCGGCCGTCGACGATCGTGAAGTTGAGCGAGAGGTGATGACCTTCGACCCGCCAGCCCCAGGTTCCGCCGGCGTGGCCGTCGACGTCGGGGTCCCCGAAGATCGTGAAGAAGTACAGGTCCGGGTCGCGGGAGTCATTGTGTTCCCGCTCGCGGAGGATCGGCTCCAGCACGTTCATGATCGCGTTGGCCTTGTCGTAACCCTGGCTGCTCAGGCCGCTGCGGAGCAGCGCGCGGGCCATCTCGCGCTGCTCGGCTGACATCTGCTTCCAAGATAGCCCCCTTCGGGCCATCGGCACGTAGTTCCAGTTCAGGCGCTCGTCGTCGTCGAAAGCAACGGCCGCCCGCGCGCGCTGGTCCGTCGACAACGCCCGCCAGAACGTGCTCGCCGCTTCGCGCATCTCGCTGGCGGCCGTCGTCGGTTGAGACGCCGCTCGTGTTGCAGCCATCAGCGCAGTATCTCTGATCGCGAAAGGCAGTAGTAGGCACGCAATCAAACAGGCCCCGCAGATTCGTCCGGTTTGCGCTTGCGACGGGATCATGATCCGCGAATCATACCAGTCGAAAGCGGACCTTTGATGCGGACCTTCGGCTACCTGTTCCTCGGGCTGCTCTTGATGTCGCTCGTCGCGTGGGCGACCGCGCCGGACCGTGCCCCGGTGGGGAAGACTCCGCTGGTGTGGGTCAGCGACGACAACCCGTGCCGGCGCGAGCACATCGACCTGTTCAACCAATTGAACCCCGACCTGCACCTGATTCTTGACCCCGACAACGCCGGGCAGGAGAAGGTGATCGTACAAGCCACCGGCGGGGTCGGGCCGGACTTGTTCGACTGTTACGGGATCAACGAGCTGCGGGCGTACGTGGGGGCGGGCATTGCGTGGGACGTGACCGACGAGCTGGCGAAGATGGGCGTCGACGTCCGCGCATCCGTCTGGCCGGCGATGCTGCCGTACGTGGAGCTGGATGGACGGGTTTACGGCTTCCCCGCCAACACGGCCACCGACGCGCTGTTCTTCAACAAGGACATCTTCGACGAGGCCGGGATCCCGTACCCCAAGAGCCGGCCGTGGACGTGGGAGGAGTTTATCCCGCTGGCGCAGCGGCTGACGGTGCGCGACGCGAACGGGCGGGTGAAGCAGTACGGCTGCTTCATCGACTTCTGGCAGTGGCGGTTCTTCGTACGGCAGTGGGGCGGGCGGGTGTTCTCGCCGGACGGCACGCGCTGCGAGATCGACTCGCCGCAGTGCATCGCGGCCATGCGGTTCCTGCAGGACCTGATCTACAAGTACAAGGTGATGCCCTCGCCGTCCGAAGAGGACGCGATGATGGCGCAAGGCGGCTGGGGCAGCGCCGGCATCCGCTTTATCGGCGGCCGGCGCGTCGCGACGGCGATCGGCGGGCGGTGGTGGCTCTCGTCGCTGCGGCAGTACACGAGCCTGCGGCTCGGCGCCGTCGAAGCCCCGCACGGGCCGGTGCGAGAATTTCTCAGCTACGGCAAGTCCACGCTGATCAACCGCAAGAGCCCCCGCCGCGAGCAAGCGCTGAAGTTCCTCCAATACATGGCCGGCCCGCAGTACAACCGGCTGATCAACCTGCAGGCCGACGGGATGGGGCCGGTGAAGAGCTATTGCACGGACGAGAACCTGATCAACCCGCGGTTCCCGCAGGAAGATTTCCATCCCGTGTACCGCGAGATTCAGGAGGCGGGGTTTCCCGACGAGATCAGCCCGTTCGCGAACGCAAACGCGGTGGGGCGGCTGATCGGACAGCAGTACGAGCTCATCAGGCTGAACGCGAAGTCGCCGGAAGACGCAATGCGCGAGGCGGCAAGGCAGGTGAACGAGCTCATCGCGAAGGAGTTGAAGCGGGACCCGGAGTTGAAGGCACGGTATGACGCGGTGGTGGCGCGTCGAGGAGAACGTGAAGCCTCGCCACGCAGTCCGTCATCCTGAGCGGAGCGAAGGATCTCGGGAAGGTGAGAGACTCTCGCCGGCCCGAGATCCTTCGCTGCGCTCAGGATGACGGCGCGTGGGATCGATCCGTGATTCTCGGAGGTATGACGGTTGAGTCTTAGCGAAGGCGGACAACTCTCCACACCAGTTCCCGTAGGCAACGTCACGCCCGCCGCTGGCACGCTCCCCAGCGCCGCGGCGGAACTGACGCGCGCGACCGGGCGCTCGAACCGCCGCCGCGTCCGGTTGCACCACAACCAAGGTCGCGCCGCCCTCGGCTTCCTGCTTCCGAACCTCCTCGGCTTCCTCGTCTTTACCGCCGCGCCGGTGCTGATCTCGCTGGCGATCAGCTTCACCAACTGGGACCTTCAGAACCCCAGCCACTTCCGGTTCATCGCCTTGGAGAACTACCGCGAGCTGCTGCACGATCGGCCGTTCCGGTTGTACTTCGTCAACACGCTGTACCTGATGCTCGGGATCCCCGTGGCCATCGCAGGGTCGCTGTTCCTCGCAATCCTGCTGCACCAGAAGATCCGCGGGTCGATCGTTTACCGCACGATGTTCTACCTCCCGAGCTTTACGTCCGGCGTGGCCCTGATGCTGCTGTGGAAGGCGCTGCTGAACCCGGATTTCGGGCCGATCAACACGGCGATCAACGGTGTGCTGGATTGGATCAACCCCGCCCTACAGCACACGTTCATCGGGGCGCTGACCGCGCCGCGATGGCTCGGGTCGATGCAGAACGTGCTGGGCCTGACGCCGGAATCGGTCGGCTTCGAGGGCAAGTTCTTCGGCATCGGCGCGCGCGACGCGTTGATCCTGATGGCCGTCTGGACCGCGGTCGGCGGGAACAACATGCTGCTGTACCTCGCCGCGCTGACGAACGTCCCGCCTGAGCTATACGAGGCCGCGGAGATCGACGGTGCAGGTCCGTGGAGCAAGTTCCGCCACGTCACCTGGCCGCAACTGGCGCCCACCACGTTCTTCATCGTCGTGATGAGCGTGATCGGCGGCCTGCAGAGCGGGATCGACGTGGCCCGCGTCATGACCCGCGGGGGGCCCGCGGGGACGACGACGACGCTCACGTATTACACGTATCAGAAGGCCTTCGAGGAATTCCAAATGGGCTACGCGTCTGCAGTCACATGGGTGATCTTCCTGCTTATTTTCGGGTTCACGCTCGTCTACTGGCGCGCGGCGGGGAAAGAAATCAATTACTGACACGCCGCCGCGAGCGCAACCCTCTGGTCCCCTCTCCCTCCGGGAGAGGGTTAGGGTGAGGGCCTGGAGTCTCAGGGCGCACACCGCGCAATCAGCGCCGTTCGTCCGACATCCCTCAACCCGGCCCTCTCCCGGAGGGAGAGGGAGCAATGCTTGCGCCGGCGTGCGTTTGACACCCTCCCCCCCGCGCATAGACTCGCTTCGGTCGTCCCTCACTCCCAACAAGGAACCCCCATGGCACTTGCCATCGAATTCGTCCAAGGCCGTCAAGTGCTCGATTCCCGCGGCAATCCGACCGTCGAAGTCGACGTGATCCTCGAAGACGGCACGCTCGGCCGCGCCGCGGTTCCGAGCGGCGCGAGCACCGGTGAGCACGAGGCCGTTGAGCTGCGCGACGGGGACAAGAGTCAGTACCTCGGCAAGGCCGTGACGAAAGCCGTCGACAACGTGAACGGCAAGATCGCGCCCGAGCTGATCGGACTGGACCCGCGCGACCAGGAGGCGATCGACAGCCTGATGATCGAGATGGACGGCACGCCGAACAAGGCCAAGCTCGGCGCCAACGCAATCCTGGGCGTCAGCATGGCCGTCGCGAAAGCGGCGGCCGAGGCGTCGGGGCTGCCGCTGTACCGCTACCTCGGCGGCACGTCGGCCCGCACGCTGCCGGTGCCGATGATGAACATCCTGAACGGCGGCAAGCACGCCGACAACAACGTCGACTTCCAGGAGTTCATGATCCAGCCGTGGGGCTTCGACAGCTTCGGCACGGCGCTGCGGGCCGGCGTCGAGATCTACCATTCGCTGAAGAAGGTGCTCGGCAAGAGCAAGCTCAGCACGGCCGTCGGCGACGAGGGCGGCTTCGCGCCGGACCTGAAGGACAACGAAGACGCGCTTAAGCTGATCGGCGAGGCGACGACCGCGGCCGGGTACGAGTTCGGGAAGCAGGTGTTCGTCGCGCTGGACCCGGCGGCATCGGAGCTGTGGGACGCGGAGAAGAAGGGCTACAAGTTCTTCAAGTCCGATCCGGGTCGGATCCTCCGGCCGGAGGAGATGGTCGATTACTGGGCGAAGTGGTGCGAGAAGTACCCGATCCGGTCGCTGGAAGACGGCTGCGCCGAGAACGACTGGGACGGTTGGAAGAAGCTGACCGACCGCCTCGGCAAGAAGGTGCAGCTCGTCGGCGACGACCTGTTCGTCACGAACGTCAAGTTCCTCGAGAAGGGCGTCAAGACCGGGACCGCCAACAGCATCCTCGTCAAGGTCAACCAGATCGGCACGCTCAGCGAAACGTTCGCCGCCGTGAACCTGGCGATGCGGAACGGCTACAGCGCCGTCCTGAGCCACCGCAGCGGCGAGACTGAGGACGCCACGATCGCGGACATCGCCGTGGCGACGAACTGCGGGCAGATAAAGACGGGCGCGCCGGCGCGGTCGGACCGTGTGGCGAAGTACAACCAGTTGCTGAGGATCGAAGAGCAGCTCGGCGACCGTGCCGAGTACGGGGCGAAGTACTGGACCAAGAGCTGAGTGCGACCCGCGTTCCCCGTAGCACGGGTTTTCAACCCGTGCATTGTTGCCTTCTCGCACGCCCAAAAATGCACGGGTTGAAAACCCGTGCTACGGCAATGCACCGGCTCTTATGCCGCGCGGGAGTGTCGCAACCGGTCCAGCGCCACGGCGATCACGATGATCGTGCCGGTCACGATCTCCTGTACCCAATTCGGCCAACCCATCTGCGTGCAACCCGACGCGATCGTCGTCATGATGAGCGCGCCGACGATCGTGCCGAAGATGGTTCCCTCGCCGCCCGCCAAGCTGCCGCCGCCGATGACGACGGCGGCGATGACGTTGAGTTCCAATCCCACCGCGACCGTCGGATCGCCGACAGTCAGCCTCGCGAACTGCATCAACCCGGCGATCCCCGCGAACAGTCCGCCCAACGCGTAGACCGCGATCTTGACCCGCGGCACGTGCACGCCGCACAGTCGCGCCGTTAATTCGTTCGACCCGATTGCGAACACGTGCCGGCCAAACCGAAGGTAGCGCAGTCCGGCGGCGACGAGGATCGCCATCGCCAGCAGCGCCCACACGCCGATCGGTACGGCGAGCAGCGCATTCACGACCAGATCGACCAGCCCTCCGATCTGCCCCGGTAGTGCGCTGGCAAACGTCTTGTGGGTGATCGGCGCCAGCAGGTCGGTGATCCACGTCAGCGGCGCGTCGATCTTCTGCTCATGCGCCAAACCCTTAGCCGACCCACGCAGGACCAGCATCGTCCCCAGCGTGACAATGAACGGCCCGACACGGAGCAGTGCGATGAGCGAGCCGTTGAACAGCCCCAGCGCCGTCGCCACCGCGATCCCGCCCAGGGCCGCCAGCCACGGCGGGCAGCCGGCGACGAGCAGGCGGGCGATCACCACGGTCGTCAGCGCGATGCTCGAGCCCACCGACAGGTCGATGCCGCCGGAGACGATGATCATCGTCATCCCCAGCGCCGCCGTCCCGACGATCGCCGTCTGCCGGAAGATCGTGACGGCGTTGCGACCCGTAGCGAAGGTCGGGCTATCGGTGAACAGCCAGGTCATCGTGGCGAAGAAGACAAAAACAAGGACCAGCCCGGCCAGCGGCGCGAGCCAGGTGATGATTCGCGGCAGCCAATAGTCGGTGCGCGAGGCGGGGACTGGGAGTGCGGCGGTGGTCATGGACGGTGCGCTCTCTGTCTCCCTCTCCCTCCGGGCTGGGTACCCGACACTTATCACCATGCCGCTAACTCGGGCACAAGCGCAGTCCGGCCGGCAGCGGGTCCGGTCGTTCGTTGGCCAGGCTGTCGTGCAGCCACCGCAGGCCGAGCTGGAACACGCTGAGCATCCGGCGGGCGGCCGGCTCCAGCAGCCGCCGCAGCCCGCGTTTGATCACGCGCGTGCCGGTCGAGAGGCACAGCAGCGTCGCCAGGGCCAGCACCAGCAGCAGGCGTTGCGCGTGCGCCGGGTCGCGGACGCGGCTCTCGCCCCAGCGGAACCCGCCGGACTTCTCGTCGCGGTGCATCTGCTCGCACCAGACCCGCTTGCAGTAGTTGCGGCAGCGGGCGTACGTCGCCGGCAGGTCGGTCACCAGCAGCCAGCGGTCCGCGCACCCGCGCTCCCAGACCGCGACGACGTTCGCCTCGCGCCACCCGGCCTTCTTGAACACCCGTGCCGACCCACACCAGCGGCTGCCGCGGCGCCGGGCCAGCTCCCACGCGGCCCGGGCCCGGGCCCGGGGGGAAAG
>JADMIO010809340.1_pt1 | contig 32094 bp, 21 predicted proteins | sample 8958161 | NCBI WGS metagenome assembly JADMIO01 (sample SAMN16585339, study PRJNA669376) | soil metagenome | isolation source: Crop rotation soil | place: USA: Cullars Rotation, Alabama | collected 2011
CTTTCCCGGGTAACGCCCGCCTTCGTCGATGGGCGCTGGCTGTTGTGCGATGAGCGAAACCAGGCGGTTCCGATGCGCATGGCCGAGACGATCGCATGGCAGATGACGGCCTTGTGCGGGGGGCATCCCGCGCGGGTTTTCGGCGAATGGAACGGAGAGGCCTTCACTCCGCTTTCGGTGTGCGTGGGTGAAGCCTTTCATAGTGTGGCGGGGTGATGCGAATGGATGTGTGGAAACAGATCGCCGCAGGTGGGCTGGTGGGAACGGACCGCCAGCCGTTTGGATTGCCCGAAGTCCCCGGCGCGCTCGGAACCGCGCTGGCCGGGATCCCACACGAATCGTCCCCGCGGGCGTTGCTTGCATCCGCTGCGGTCGTTGGCGCTTATGAGCGCGCGGGACGTCCCCTGGAATCTGTCTCGGCGAAACCTCCTCCGGCGCCGGCAGATGAGCTTCGACCCCCGTCGGTCGGACTGACGCGAATTTTGAAGGAGATCCTTGCCGGAGATTCCAACCTCCCCACTCGCGAGTTGTTGGCCGAGTATTTCACCACTGCATCCCAACGAGGGCTGGCGATTCCCCACAGCCTGTTGCCGCAGGTGCTGGATGTCGGCGCGGGCGATCGTGAGTTGCGCGAGATGATACTCCCGGCGCTTGATGCGAGGGGGCGCTGGTTAAGCGCGCAAAAGCCCGAATGGAAGTTTGCTCTGGGAGGCGGGGATGAATCGAAGGTGTGGGATGAGGGGCAGCCTGCCGCGCGTGCGGCCTATTTGTGGGAGGTAAGGAAGGCCGAACCCTCCCGCGCGCGCGAGCTGTTGGAATCGGGATGGAAGAAGGAATCCGCTTCGGATCGAAAGGCGTTCCTTTCCATTTTTGAATCGCGGCTTTCGATGGACGACGAGACGTTTCTGGAGGCCGCGCTGGAGGATCGGGGTAAGGATGTTCGGCGAATCGCAGCAGACTTGCTTTCGCGGCTTCCGGAGTCGGAATTTGCCAAACGTGCGGTCGCCCGTGCGGCTGAAGTGATGAGGATCGAATCAAAGTTGCTTCGCAAAAAGCTCGTCGTGACCCCGCCCGAAGCGCTGGACGAGGCGGCCAAGCGCGATGGCCTGGCATCGGACGATCCGGGCCTATCGGAACTAGGCGAAAAGGCCCGGTGGCTTTATGCGATGATTGCGGTGACGCCGCTGGCCCACTGGGAATCAGAGCTGGGAGAATCCCCTGAGACATTGATCCAATTGGCAAGCAAGACCGATTGGGAACTTGCGGTGCTCGCCGGATGGTTCTCCGCCGCCAAAAGGCAGAAGAACAAGGCGTGGATCCTGGCGCTGGTGCGGGATACCAAATCGAAGGCCAGTCAGTTCGATATGCAGGACCTGCTGGCCGCGCTCGGACGCGAGGAACTGGAGGCGGACGCGATCCGCCTTGTGGGCGAGTCGGCAAACTGGGAATTTATTTTTTACAGAATCTCGCTCATCAAAGGCTCGTGGAGCGAGGCGCTCACGCGGGCCGTCGCCCGGCCGCTCCGGGGCGCCATGAAGGGGAAGAGCGGGTATTATTTGACGGAAGAGGGAATGCTCCTGCTGGGCACGCACGGACATCCGGATTTTTATCCCGAAGCCTATCAGTGGGGACAGAAGATGCTGGAGACCCAGCCTCCGTGGGAGCGCGCCATCCATAAGTTTCTCGCCACCTATTTGTTTCGCCATACCATGCACAGGGAAATGCAATCATGAGCAACGCAAAACAGCCAACGGCCAACGTTATCCGCGCCCACGCGGAGACGCAGTATGCACAGGAACTGGCGGAGCTAAGGAAGTGGGACAAGAACCCCAAACCGCCCAACTGGGTGCTTTCGCCCGCGGCCGTGGCGCTGTATCTCACCGGCGGCAAGCTCGACAACAAGTTCGAGATCGAGCCGAAGTATATCGGCAGCCGACGCGTGATCGAGGTTGCGATCGCCACGCTCACAACCGACCGCGCGCTGCTCCTCTTCGGTGTGCCGGGCGTGGCCAAGTCCTGGGTGTCGGAGCACCTGACGGCGGCCGTCTCCGGTGACTCGACGCGGCTCATTCAGGGAACAGCGGGCACGAGCGAGGAGGCGATTCGATACGGATGGAACTATGCCGAGTTGCTTGCGCGCGGGCCGTCCGCCAAGGCGCTCGTGGAAAGCCCGCTCATGGCCGCCATGCGCGAGGGACGCATTGCGCGCATCGAGGAACTGACGCGCATCCCCGCCGACGTCCAGGACACGCTCATCACGGTGCTCTCCGAGAAAACCATGCCCGTGCCCGAACTCAACACCGAGGTGCAGGCCGCCAAGGGGTTCAACATCATCGCCACCGCGAACAACCGCGACAAGGGGGTGAACGAGATGTCCAGCGCGCTCAAGCGGCGCTTCAACACCGTTATTCTTCCCCTGCCCGAAACAGAGGAGGAAGAATGCCGCATCGTGCAAATGCGCGTGGCGAGCCTGGGCCGCGCGCTTGAGATTCCGATCGAACCTCCCGCACTTCAGGAGATTCGACGTGTCGTCGCCATCTTCCGCGAGCTTCGCAGCGGCATCACGCAGGATGGCAAATCGAAAATCAAAAGCCCCTCCTCGACGCTCAGTACGGCGGAGGCAATCTCGGTGATGACCAACGGAATGGCGCTCGCGGCCCATTTTGGCGATGGGACGATCTCCGCGTCCGACCTCGCCTCGGGTCTTACCGGCGCTGTGGTGAAAGACCCCGTACAGGATACGATCGTGTTCAAGGAATATCTGGAAACGGTCGTGAAGGAGCGGTCGGATTGGAAGGACCTGTATCGCGCGTGCCGGGAGGCGGTCTGAGTGGGCGTTCACGTCTTCGGCATCCGGCATCACGGCCCGGGATCGGCACGCAGCCTGGTAACCGCGCTCGAGGATTTGCAGCCCGATATCGTGCTCATTGAAGGCCCGATTGAGGGAGAGGAGATTCTCGCGCACGCAGCCGATTCAGCGATGAAGCCCCCTGTGGCGATGCTCATCTACGATCCCGCCGAGCCGAAGCGATGCGGCCTTTATCCTTTCGCGCTCTACTCCCCCGAGTGGCAGGCCATTCAATACGGACTCTCGCGCGGCATTCCTATCCGCTTCATGGACCTGCCGCAAGCGCACATGCTGGCGCTCCAACGCGAGCTGGATGGGAAGCGGATGAATGCGGAGGCAGAGCAGCCGGTCGCCGAGGCTGACCCGACAGAAGAATTTCCAGAAGCATTGGATGAAGCCGAGGAGGACGCCAAAGGAGATTCCGACCAGGAAGAGCGCCGGTTGCGGCTTGATCCCCTGGGCTGGCTCGCCCAGTGCGCGGGTTACAGCAGCGGCGAACGGTGGTGGGAACATTTGATCGAGGAACGACACGAGCGCGGCGGCGTCTTTCCCGCCATCGCGGAAGCGATGACCGCGTTGAGGTCCGAGTTGAAATGTGAAGACGTTGCTTTCAAGTCGGAGATTGAGGCCAGGCGCGAGGCGTGGATGCGCAGGACGGTTCGCGCGGCGGAAAAGGAGGGCTTCGAGAGAATAGGGGTCGTGTGCGGCGCATGGCACGTTCCAGCGCTGACTGATGGTGCATTCAGCGCAAAGGAAGACGCGCAAATTTTGAAATCGCTTCCGAAAATCAAAACCGCCGCGACGTGGATTCCCTGGACTTATTGGCGGATGGCGTCGGCGAGCGGTTACGGTGCGGGGGTCGAATCGCCCGGCTGGTATCACTTTGTCTGGTCGCATCATCACAGTCAGATTTCGGGTGTTGCCGCCCCCGAGCAGCTCGCCTCGCGCTGGATCACGCGCGCAGCGCAACTTTTGCGCGCCAGGGATATGGATGCCTCGACCGCAAGCATCATCGAGGCCGTGCGGCTGAGCGCGCATCTGGCTGCCATACGAGGCCGCCCCCTGCCCGACCTCGACGAGATGAACGAGGCCATCCGCTCGGTTTTTCTGATGGGCGAAGCGACCGCGCTCCGGCTTATCCACGACGAGCTTGTCATCGGCAACCGACTCGGCGAAATTCCCGAGGGGATTCCCTCGGTGCCGATCCAGCAGGATTTGGAGCGACTTCAAAAGTCCCTGCGACTTCCGCCATCCGCCGATTCAAAGGACTATGATTTTGATCTTCGCAAACCCAACGACCTGGCGCGCAGCCGTTTGCTCCATCGGCTCGCGATGCTCGGAGTTCCCTGGGGCTTGATCACGGAGGGGGAGACGCGCTCCAAGGGAACGTTCCGCGAATCATGGCGGCTGGAGTGGAAGCCCGAATTCGTCATCAGCCTGATCGAGGCGGCTTCCTGGGGCAACACGGTGGAATCCGCATGCGCCGGCCTCACGCTTCATCGCGCGCGGACAACAAAGTCTCTCGCCGAGTTGACCCAGCTCCTCAAGCTCGCGCTTCTCGCGGATTTGGGCGGCATTATTCCGGGGCTGATGCAGCGGCTGGAAGGCGAAGCCGCCGTCAGCAGCGACGTGCCGCAGATGATGGACGCGATCGGTCCACTGGCCGAAATCATGCGCTATGGCGACGTGCGCGGGACGGCGACCGGCATGGTGGAACACATGATGCGCGGGCTTGTGGAGCGCGTTTGCATCAGTCTGTCGGCAGCATGCTCGTCGCTTGATGACGGCGCCGCGGAGGAGATGTTGGGTCGCGTGATTGCCGTGGATGGCGCGCTGGGACTTATTGAGAATCTCGAGTTGATCGGCGACTGGCGGGGGGCGTTGCTCCGGCTTGCCGGGCAGGCAGGCGTTCATGGACTCGTGGCAGGCCGCTCCGTGCGAATTCTATTCGACACCGGCACGCTGCCGCCGCCCGATGCGGCCAGGCGGCTGAGCGTCGCACTTTCGCAGGGCAACGATCATGTCGCCGCAGGGGCATGGATCGAGGGCTTTCTTCGCGGTAGTGGGATGATTCTACTCCATTCCGATGAACTCTGGCGGATTATGGACGCATGGCTGTGCGCGCTGCGCGAGGAGACCTTCGACGCAGTCCTGCCGCTTGTGCGCCGGACATTCTGCACGTTTCCCGCGCCCGAGCGCCGGATGATGGGGGAACGCCTCAAACGTTCAAGAGGCCCGTCGGCATCCCGGCCGGACGCATCGGACAAAGATGTCGTGCACGAACGCGGTGCGCTTGTGCTTCCGCTTGTAATGAAAATCCTCGGACTGGAGCAGAAGCGCTCATGACCGATTCTCCCGTCGATCTCCAGAAACTTTTTCCCCCTGTCGTCGACGATGACGCCCGCGCCGCGCGGTGGCGTTTGATCCTGGGGGGGGACGAAGCCGATGGCATCGGTTGCGAACTTTCACCCGATCAGCGGGAGATGGACCGCGCGCTTGCATGGCTCTATGAGTCGAAACCCACCGAAGGTCATGGGAACCGCCAAAAGCGCGGCGGCACAGGCGGCTCCGCGCCAAATGTTGCGCGCTGGCTGGGCGACATCCGGAAATATTTCCCCTCCACCGTCGTGCGCGTCATGCAGAAGGATGCCATGAAGCGGCTCAACCTCCAGCAGTTGCTTCTGGAACGCGAAATGTTGGAGACCGTTGAGCCGGACGTGCATTTGGTGTCGACGCTTCTCGCGCTTAAGGGTGTCATCCCCGAAAAGACAAAGCAGACCGCGCGTCTCGTCGTGCGCAAGGTCGTGGATGAACTGATGAAAAAATTGGAAACGCCGCTGCGCAATGCCATCACCGGCAGCCTCAACCGCGCCGCCCGCGCCAACCGCCCGCGCCACAACGACATTGATTGGAACCGGACGATCCGCGCGAACCTGAAGCATTATCAGGAGGAATATCATTCAATCATACCGCAACGGCTGATTGGATTCGGCCGCCGGCAACCCAGTTTTCAGCGGCACATTATTCTATGTATTGATCAGAGCGGCTCGATGGCTTCATCGGTCGTTTATTCCAGCATCTGCGGCGCAGTGATGGCGTCCCTGCCGTCGGTGAAGACGAGCTTTGTTGTTTTTGATACCTCGGTCGTGGACCTTACGCCGATGCTGGGGGATCCGGTGGATGTGCTCTTCGGCACCCAGCTCGGCGGAGGAACGGACATCAATCGTGCCGTCGGGTATTGCCAGGGGCTGATCGAGCAGCCGGACAACACGATTCTGGTCTTGATTTCCGACCTTATCGAAGGGGGCGTCGCCGGCGAGCTGCTCAAGAAGTGCGCGGCCATCGTTAACTCCGGCGCGCAGATGATCACGCTCCTCGCGCTCAGCGATGAGGGGAGACCTTGCTATGACGCCGACATCGCGGCCGCAATGGCGGAACTCGGCGTCCCGGCATTCGCCTGCACGCCCGATCTTTTTCCGGACCTCATGGCGATGGCCATTCGCAAACAGGACGTAAGCCTCTGGGCTGCGCAGCAGAGTGTCGTAACGGGATGATTCAAATCTGTTTCCACATCTCGCGGTCGAGGGTGCGATAGCCAATCGCTTCGGAGACGGCGGAGGAGCTGATGGATTCCTCGCCGGCGAGATCGGCAATGGTGCGCGCGACTTTCAGAATTCGATCGTAGGCGCGGGCCGAGAGTTTCTGCACCGACATCGCGCGCTCCAGAAGCTGAAGGCACGCGTCATCGAGCACGCAGAACTTTTCGATTTGCTTGCGGCGCATGTGGGCGTTGCAATAGATGCCGGCGATTCCCTCGAATCGTTTCGATTGCACATCCCGCGCGCGCTGCACCCGTTCACGTATGTTCGCCGACAATTCGCCCGCCTGCCCGCGAGTTAGCTCCTGATACTTCACCGACGGTACATCGAGATGTATATCGATCCGATCAAGCAGTGGGCCGGAGAGCTTGGCGCGATATCGCTGAACATCAAACGGACTGCATTTGCAGCGCCCCGAATCGGGATCGGTCAGATACCCGCAGGAACATCTTTGCGTTGCCTTTTTGCCATATCAAGCTAAGTGCAGCATTTCCAACGGGTTCGCTCCATCCAGAGCTCGAAGCCGAACGCAGGAAGAGGCCATATCGGCGGAAAGAGCCACGCATCGTTGATTACCCGCGACACCCGGTGACAATAGGGGACCACCTCAAAAAACGACGACTTGACCTCCGGCTATATGTCAGGGAGGTTTCCAGAATGACCGGAATCGATCTCGCCAGCCTCCAAAGATACGAAAAGAATCTAGGTAATCCGACCCCCAAGATGGTGGCACGAATTGTCCAGTTCCTCGGCTACAATCCCCTGGCTCCGGCGACTACATTGGGGGAGCGCTTGCGGCGGGTTAGAGTTTCCGCCGGGCTCTCGATCCGTCAACTTTCGAACTACCTCGGGGTTGACTCAGGGTCTCTAAGTCGTTGGGAGACGGAAAGCAAGGTTCCCTTCAAGCATCATTTACAACTGCTCGAAGCCTTTTTACAAAGATTTGAAAATGCGGAAGGCGTCGCCTTGTTGGAAGATATAAGCGCTCTCCGAGAGGAGAAACCTCGGAGCTTCGACCACCCATTGAACGCCGATCGGTCCCTGACCCTCGGCAGCCTCCTCTACAAGCGACGGATGGAACTTGGGCTAAGTCAGACGCAGGCAGGGAAGAAACTGAAGGTAGGGCGGGGAGCCATGTGGAACTGGGAATCAGATGGTGCGCTACCCAATCATGTCTACATGTCGAGCGTGGTCCAATTTCTGGGGTGCGTTCCCTGGCCCAAGGAGCCGGGACGGCGAATTCAAGTCTGCCGTCTTGCGCTCGGACACGACTGCATCGCCTTCGAGCGGAAGTTCAAGATCTGGCGGCGAATTCTCTCGCCCTTGGAAGCGGGGAAGGCGGACCCGCCCGACGGACTGGCAGAGCGCATGGCCGCTCTGGTGGAAAAGCGGTTTCCGGCATCCAAATTCCCCCGAGTGGAAATCGCCGACCTCGCCTTGAGAGCGCGGAAAGGATCCCTTCGGAGGAAATGGATTACCGGATAAAAGGAGAGAGGCCGTCAGAGTCGCTTTCACGTCTCGCAGTCAATGGTGCGGTAGTTGATCGCCTCGGAAATGGCGGAAGTCCCAATTGCCTCTTCGCCAGCGAAGTCAGCTCGTCTATCCGCCTTCGGTATTTTTGAGATGAGTTCAAGTCAAATATTGCTTTTTGAGCCTCCTGCACCCTGTCGCCGCGCGTGCACGAATTTTTATTCCCCGACCTGCTCGAAAATCGCAAAATCACCGGGGTTCCACGCCTGCGCGATAACGTAAATTTTTCCGTTCATCGTCTTTACTGTCGCATTGTGAACGTGCGTGAATTTATCAAGTCCCAAATCCTCGCGCGGAATGAGGGTGGAAACAACCTGCTCATTCTTCAGCAGGTAAATCGGCGCGCCAATTTTCTTGTCGGGACCGTCAAGGCATCCGACGACCGCAACGTCACCTTCGTAATCCACGTCACACGGCAGTGAACCCTTCGGCAGCGGAACCGTCGAGCGGTAATGGCCGAAGCGCGTGAAACGATCAATCTCGGAATTGGGGCGATCCGATACATCGAGACGCTTGAGTCCCGGAGGAACGGTGATGCCGTGCCCCGTGCCGAATTGACCGGGACCGCTCCCCTTGCCGCCGAACGCAAGGTCATTCCACTTCACAACGAAAGGATTCGTGCTTTCGATCTTCGCCGTAAGCACGTAATCAAGCGCCGAGTAGCCCGTCGTGATGTAATAAATGCCATCGAGTTCTTCAATGTCGGTCGGAACGAATTTTCCTTTCTGACTAAAATAGTCGTTCACCTTCGGCTCGTCGAAATTGAATTCAGGAGTCGGGGCGTCGAGCGTTGAAACAAGTTTCCCTTCGAGCGTCGTCGTAAAAATCTTCGCGACGTCGTTCCCCGGGAACGCGAGAAATGCTTCACCCCCGGGCGCATACCAAATCTGCGCGTTGTGCATGTTCGCGTTCTTGATCTCCGGCGGCGTCTCCAGCAATTGGACCGACTTCAAGTCGGACGCGATCTTCAAAATTCCGGCGCCGGGAAGCGCAAAATAGATCTCTCCCTTGCCCTCGCGCCGATCCACCGCGAAACCGCCGTGGGCGTTCACGAGAACCGCCTGGGCTTCAGCGGGCAAAATGTCGCGACCTTTGAAAAGTTTAAACCGCAGCGGCGCCTGACCGGTGACTCCGGGAATGACGGCCTTTGCAGCAGTTGCAGACTCGCCCTGCGCAACGGTCAGCTCTCTTGCGCGTTTGACAGGATGATCGTGCGGAAATCGGGTATCGTGCGCGGGAAGCGCCGTAGCAAACAAACTCGCGATCGCAATGAGTGGAAAAGTCCATATGCGCATGGTCGTGACTCCAAATTCATGAGGGTTAAGAATCCTGTCCGAATAACGGCCAATATGCGTAACTCGGCTAAGTTGTCCAGTGGACCGTTTCGCCGCTTGGTTTAACGCATGGATCACGAATGTTCAAGCGGGATTGGCGAAGTCCGGCTTTCTTCGCATGAACGAAATACGGGGTTCGCCGGACGGTTACGAATGCGTCGCGGCCAGCGTCGATCTCAGAGGGCGGAAGAATTCGCGGATATCCTCGACGAGGAGGTCCGGCTCTTCGAGCGCGGCGAAGTGTCCGCCGCGCGGCATTTCGGTCCAGCGAACGATGTTGTATTGGCGTTGCGCCCAGGCGCGCGGCGGATGGGCAAGCTCGCCAGGAAATACCGCGAACGCGCACGGAATCTCGACGCGACCCTCGCCGGGGCCGAACCGCATCGACCGCTTGGACTCAAAATAGAGGCACATGGACGAGGTGATCGTGCCGGTCACCCAATAGATCATAATGTTGGCGAGAAGATCATCCTTTGTGAACCGGCTTTCGATGTCGCCGCCGCAATCACTCCAGGCGCGGAACTTTTCCACGATCCACGCCGCGAGGCCCGCGGGGGAATCATTGAGGCCATAACCAAGCGTTTGTGGCCGGGTTCCTTGAATCGCCTGGTAGCCGGTCTCTGCCTTCAGGATTTCGCGCGCCCGGGCGAGACGTTTGACCTCTTCCGCCGAAAGCCCCTTAAGCATTTCATCCTTCGGCGGGGGCGCCGTAACCACCATATTCATGTGGGCACCCACGATCCGCTCGGGGACGAGGCGGGCGATCCATGCCGTCGCGAGCGCCCCCCAATCTCCTCCTTGCGCGCCGTAGCGTTCGTATCCGAGTTTTTCCATCAGGTTGGCATTCACCCTTGCGACCTCGCGGATGTCGAAGCCCGGCTCAGCCGGAGGATCCGAGAATCCATATCCCGGCATGGATGGGCAGACGACATGGAAGGCGTCGCCGGGGTCGCCACCGTCGAGGGCGGGATCGGCGAGCCGGTCAATGATCTTGTGGAATTCCCAGACCGACCCCGGCCATCCGTGCGCGATGACGATCGGAAGGGCGTCCTTTCGCGCCGATCTTTGATGGATGAAGTGCAGCTTGCGCCCATCAATCTCGGCGCGGAATTGCGGGAACCGATTGAGCGTGCGCTCCGCGGCGCGCCAGTCGAATTCGTCGCGCCAGTAATCGCACAGACTGCGGAGGTAGCTGGCATCCGTGCCCTGGTCCCAGGGAGCGCCGACCGATGGGCCGGGAAAGCGGGTCCGCGCGAGCCGGGCGCGTAAATCCGTGAGAGTCTCATCGGGGACGTTGATCGTGAAGGGTTCCATGAGGGGTGGGCCTCCTTGCAATGCATTCGGAGTGTGGGGAATCCGCGCCGCATTGACGGCCCCACAAATTATCAAACGAAAATCAGGCGAGTCGAGGGGTTGTTTTTCCGAAGCTCGAAAGCTCGGGACGGCTACCGCATTACCGGAATTCAGGGGACGAAATTCAGGGGACGTGCACTCAATAAGAAATTCAAAGATAACGTTTGCAAGAGGAATGCTGTCAGATTCGCTTCCACATCTCGCGGTCGAGAGTGCGGTAGTTGATTGCCTCGGATATGGCAGAAGCCCCAATTGCCTCCTCGCCAGCCAGGTCGGATATGGTGCGGGATACCTTGAGGATACGGTCATATGCGCGGGCCGAGAGCTTGAGAGCCGTCATTGCCTTCTCAAGAAGTTCGAGGCAGGAGTCGTCCAGTTTGCAAAAGCGCTCTATGTGCTTGCGTCGCATGTGGGCGTTGCAGAAGACGCCTTGCAGGTCGGCAAAGCGCTGAAGCTGAACGTCTCGCGCACGCTGAACTCGCTCCCGGATTAATTCCGAGGCTTCGCCCTCAGTCCCGCGAGTTAGCTCCTGATACTTTACAGACGGCACATCCAAGTGAATGTCGATGCGATCCAACAGCGGCCCGGATAGCCGCGCCCGATAACGCTGGACGTCTGTTGGGCTGCACGAGCACTTGGTGGCGGCATCGGGATCAGTTAGCCATCCACAGTTGCACGGATTGCAAGACCCAACTAGAAGGCATGAGGCTGGGAACACTACACTTAGCGCCGATCTAGTTACGGTAATGCGGCCATCTTCGAGCGGTTGACGAAGGGCTTCAAGCGCCGTGCGGGGGAATTCAGGCATTTCGTCCAGAAAGAGCACTCCGTGATGGGAGAGGGAGACCTCGCCTGGGCGGGGAATCGAACCGCCGCCCACCAACGCCACTCCGCTGACCGTGTGATGGGGCGAGCGGAAGGGGCGTGTTGCCACCAGACCTTTGTCACCAACGAGACCGGCAATCGAGTGAATTTTCGTTGTCTCGATGCTTTCTTCAAATGTCATCGCGGGGAGGATTGTCGGAAAGCGGCGGGCGAGCATGGTTTTTCCGCTGCCTGGCGGGCCGATCATCAAAAGGTTATGGCCTCCGGCCGCGGCCACCTCAAGCGCTCGTTTGGCGCTGGTCTGGCCTCGAACCTCCGACATATCCACGTCATAGACGGCGGATTGCTCAAAGATCTCCTGACGGTTGGCGATGACTGGTGCGATGACGGTATGTCCGGAGAGAAGCTCAATGGTTTCCTTGAGGCTTGAAACCGGAATGACTTCGATGCCTTCCACGACCGACGCTTCGCGGGTATTGATGGCCGGCAGGATCAGGCCTCGGAGTCGGTTCGCTTTGACACCCAGAGCCAGAGGCAGCGCTCCGCGGATGGCGCGCACGTCGCCATTTAATCCAAGCTCGCCAGCCAGCGCATATTCGGAAAGGCGATCCGCCGGGAGGACGCCGGTCGCCGCAAGCAGGCCCACGGCCAGCGGCAGGTCGAACGCGCCCCCTTCCTTGCGCACGTCGGCCGGGGCGAGGTTGGCCGTAATGCGTCCTCCGGGAAACCAAAAGCCCGAGTTTCCGATGGCGGCGCGGACGCGGTCGCGGCTTTCCTTGACGGCACCCTCGGGCAATCCCACGATCTGAAAGCCCGGCTGCTCACTTGGAGCAGCCGACACGTCCACCTCCACTGTCACGCGATAAGCATCGATGCCATACACAGTAAAAGAGAAGACTTGGGCATAAGCTCGTGGCATAGAAACGGATGATTACACTTCAAAGAGTTTGAAGCAAGCAGGGGGCGAATTGCGACTACACGGCCAGATTTTCTAAGCATGACTAGGAAGAACCTAGCCTAGGAGGTCATCAAGGAATTCAGATGGCACCCCGCCGCTTGTGACCAGAAGATGGTCACGAGCTCGGGTGCACGCGACGTATAGCAGGTGGCGCTCGGTCTCGTAAATCTCCTCCAAGTCGGCGTCGTCCGTGACCATCTCGATGCGTTGCTGAAGGGGAAGGATTTCGTCATCGCACGCCATCACCGCGACGGCGCGAAATTCCAGTCCCTTGGCCAGGTGCATTGTTCCTATCGAAGCGTAGCCGCCAGTTGTTTCGACCGTCTCGTCGAGCAACTTGAGCGGCACTCCAGTTTTTTGGACCGCAGCGCGAGCTCGATCCAGCTGACCGTCGGATCGGACAAAGATTCCAATTTCGTGAGCCGCGGTTCCCTTGGCAACTCGATCCTTGATCCATAGTCCGACTGCCTCAATTTCTTCTTCTGGCGATTCGCAAATGAGGATTTCTGGCAGCGGCCCGTTGAACACGGAGACGGTTCCTCGCCTGCTTTCCGCGTTTCCGTCGATGTCTGAGATCTCGGGGGCAAGCAGGTTATCCGCTTTCATTCGGATCTGGTGTGAGGTTCGATAATTGATCTTGAGCGTTCGGGAACGACCTCTTACGTCGACTCCCATCGCCTTCCAGGAGAAGGGCTGCTGAAAGATACGCTGGCCCAGATCGCCCGCGAAGAAGAGGCTATTCGGACGGCTTCCGCCAAGCACAGCCAAAAACTTAAGCTGGGGTATATTAATGTCCTGAGCTTCATCCACAACTGCGAAATCAAAGGTTGGATTTCTGGCTTGCTTGAGGTGTTCCGTGAGTCGGTCGTAAATAGCAGGGAAGGTTGTGAGTTTCTGTTGGGCCAGTTGACGCTGGACGTCCTCAAAAATGGACCAGAGCGTGCGGCGATGTTTCTCGGAGAGCCGTGTTTTTCGACCGAGCCGAGGAACGTCTCGATAGTCTTCCCATGTATCCAATTGCCAGGCATCAACGATTTGCTCCCACTCCATCATGAGGAAGCGTTGGCTGAACTTATGATCCCGGGTCGTAGTAGCTGCTTCAGAAAGAATGGCTCCGACCGCCTCGCGGGAGGCTTCCTTTGTGGGTCCGAAATGCAGTTCGTGGAGGCGCATTGCGAAAGCGTCCAGTGAGTGGACCTCAAGCCGCTCCGCTACACGCGGCTGGTTTCCGATAAGGCGCCGGAGCTTCGTGCGTAGAGCGTTCGCCAACGTCTCGGAGAATGTCGCGAGTAGCACGCGGGAGTCAGGATTGTTTCTGGCAAGATGCACCGCGCGGTGGAGCGCGACAATTGTCTTGCCGGTTCCGGCCGAGCCGGACACTCGCGCCGGACCGCCATAGTTTCTCTCAACCAACTGGCGCTGGGCCGGATGAAGAAAGACCGTCCACTTCTCCCAAGGGTATTCGAGGGCGCGCTCCAATTCTTCAACGTTGGCCATCACTCGGAAGCGGCGTTGAGCGTCGGGATGAGCGAAAGGATCGGTGCCGGCGGTAACAGGTTGAGCAACCTCGGGCTGGACTCCAGTTGCCAAGTTGAGCAACGCCTCGGCGGCCTCGCTCGGAAGGTGGTCGGCAAGTTCAAGAAGCGAATCTTCCGTTGCCGCCTGGACATCCGCGATCCATTCGGCGGGGACGCCATAACTCAAAAGCTCTTCTTGTGAAATGGCCGTGAAGAGTGGGGGAGTGGATTTACCAGTGCGAGCAGCCTCGACATATTTCGGAATTTCAATCTCTCGGACAGTCTCACGAATCTCGACCAACTGTGCCGCACCAGTCTTGGGATGAGTTTCCAGCTTCCGCCGCTCTGCCCAGCGATATGCCGCGTCGTGATGGTCCACGTAGCAGAGGAGCATGCTATCATCGCTGCGATGCACGATGATGCGGAGATCGCTTCCAACTCTCACCGACCAGAAATTCTTGTCCCGCGCTCTGTCGAGCTTGCGGAACTGTATTCCGGGATTGGCAGGATTTAGTTGGAGATCAAAGGCTGTCGTCTTCGCTGCTTTCTGCTCGTCACCGGAAAGCCGGCCAAGACCGTCTGCGAAAGTGTCTGCGATGCGAAAATGCATTTTCCCGTCTTTTCGAGGGCCTGTCGGATCAACGAAGGCACATTGGCTCAAAACAACAACGCCTCTATTGCCTCAGCGCCGAACCATGTGCTGAGAGTTCGCATGGCCTTCTCGGAGAGTTTTTGAGTAAAGAGGATAGCCAGTCGCTTTTTAGGGCGGGAACAGGTTACATAAAACAGATTCCGATTGCGCTCATAAGCTTCTCGCTTGTTCGGTGGAATCTGATCTGGACTTTGAGCAAACTCCAGCATCTCATTGAAATTGTATCGATTCCATCCTCTTCCAACGACCACCAAGACATTCTCGAACTGTGCTCCCTTCACACCGTGCTTCGTCTCAAAAGGGGAATGCCCGGCAAGATATCGGGCTAATGAAATAATTTCCTTATATGGCACATTACGAAGTGACTCTAGCTCTGCCAGCCCGCGTGGCATCACTTGACCCGCTTCCTGATCGAAGTTCTCTCTTTCTTTCTCTCGACTTTCTACTGGTTCGGGAAGTCTCGGGCGCTGCACTGTTCTTAAATAGTCGATCACCTCGCCAACTGTTCCCGTTTTCCGTAGCTCGAGCAATCGATTCATCGAAGAGGACCATTTTTCCTTATCGGCCGGTGCTCGGATATGAGGAACATGACTTGACAGAGCTTCAAACATCGCGCCGAACTTTCGGGCAAGAAAAGCGACACATGCCGGCTCTAAGGCATCGGCGAAAAAGGCGATATGAATATCCTCCTTCTTGGTAAAGGAGTCATTAAATTCAAAGACGCCAGGAAGACTGCCATATCCTTGCTTGATTGCAAGAACGCGGTGAGTAAGCATGAGTATCTTTGTGCTTGCTGCCGACAAATCCCATCCGTCATTTGTCAGGCGATCATAAACCGTCTTGAGAACACTCTCCGCTATATTATCAGGTAAGTCGCCCCCCCAATGTTGGCCAGTCTTTCGCTCGCCAGTCCATTTATTTGAGTGATAAATACAAAGGCTTCCTTGATCGTTGGGATTGTCGACGAACTGCGGTAAAGTCGGCCGCATTCGATTCAGGCTATCGACGATTATCTTGGCTGAGCGAAAATTTGCCTTCTTTCCTATGACAATAAGACTTGGATGTTCAAGTTTTCCGCATCCGTCGCCGTAAATCTTTTGCCAGTGGTCTCCAAAGAAACCGAATTGAGGAGAACTTGGCTTGCCAAGGAAGTGGATTTTGATCGATTCGATCCAACCCGCGTTAGTATCCTGGTATTCGTCGATTAGAATAATTGGATATTTCCCAGCTACTATGAGTCGAAACTTTGGCTCATTCATGAGCCACTCAGTCAACAACAGGACGTCGTCGTGATGGATCGAGACGCGGTCGTCCTTAATACTCCGGTGCCCCAAGGCATATTCGACAATACGATTGCCAAGATCTCCGACTTCGGCAATCTTTTCCGCCCAGTGCTCCATATCGGGAATTCTTGCCCGCATCTGCTTTTGGAAGCCGCTAATGAGCGACCAGCAAAAAGCATGGATCGTGTCACAGAAGATAAGTGGACTTCGATCTGTTCTGGACTCAATCTCTGCTTTTGCCACGTTTGTGAAGGTAATGCAGGCGATCTTTTGGTGCTTCCTTTGAAACTTTACTTGATCGCGGTGTAGAAGAAACTGAAGGGCTTTAACAAACGTATAAGTTTTGCCCGCACCAGCGCCGGCTTCCAGAAGGAAGCTTTCTCCGCGATCGAGGCATCCATAAACTTCGGCAAGTGCTTTCTCACTTGCTTCCTCTGCTGGAGTCTTAGGTCGAGTCAATTCACTCACGGCTTTCACCGACACCAATCTCTGCAGCGGCGACAGTCATGCACTCAGATGCGGCTTCACCACCTCTCAGAGAGGCATCTCCCGCCATCAACCATCTTAATCCTTCAAGAATGTAGGCAGGTGGACTCCAGCGCGTCTCTTCGAAGACATGCTTGAGTGCAAACTGCGATTTTTTGATTCGTTGAACCTGATTGGAGGCGTCTATTTCCTGTTCATTGGATGTTACGCCCCTGAGCCCACATAAGGCACTGTTGGCTAGCATGAAGGCATCTTCAAAGGTTCGACCGCAAGGTCCGTTTATGACCTCAGGGCACTGGTAGGCTATGCGCTTATGGACCTTAACCTTCTCCGCATCAGTCTTCGCTAGTAGGGTGGATGGTATACAGGCATCATCGGTAAACCAAGACTTGATGCAGGTGTTGCTTGTAGCTGTCCCTTGATGAACTGGACAAGCGGTGCCGCCTGCGGCGGTCACGGAGTCCAAGTCTGTAATAATAAGCGTGCGCACCTCTAAGAAATCGAGAAGAGTGAAAAATATATGCGCATAGGCGCCTCCGACCTCCAGGATGGTCAGGTATTGACTCGACAGCTTCGGACCATTTGGTTCCAATGCCTCCAACTTCTTAATCATCATGGGCAATAGCATCCGCTCGCTGGTTCCTTCAACTAGCACTGCCTTATCCGCGAAGAAAAGGTCGCAGCGTGTCAGGGTTAGATATTGGTGAAGAAACTTCTTGTGCTCTTCAGATGTATCTCTTAAGCCTTTGCGTAAGTCCTTGATTTCAGTGTATCGAATAGCCTCCAGTCCCATCGCTGTGGTAGGCAGGAAATAGCGGATCGATTCAAAGCCAGCGGCATTTGCGACATGTGAGGAATGGGTGGATACGACAAACTGAGCAGGCCATGGAATGTCTTGTCCTTCTTGCGAATTGAGTTGCGCCGCGAGTTTCGAGAGTTGCCGGATAAACACCTCCTGCATCTGCGGATGCAAATGCGCCTCCGGTTCCTCGATAAAGACAAGAAAGACGCCTGGGGCACTTGCCTCCGCACGGAATGCCTTATAGAAGCTGACAATTTGAAGGAGGATGAAAATTAGATTGCGAATACCGAGTCCATTGTAAGATTCCGGGAAAAGGATGCCGCTATGCCCGGCATATCTCACTTTCGTGTAATTCGAAAGAAGCCTTTTGACATCGAGAGTTGTCTCAGTCGTCATTTCAGGACCGCCCAAACCCGGATACCCGAAGGTTTCCAAAGTGGGGATTAGACCTCTCAGTTTGACATTAAAATCGTCATCAATTCTCTGTTGGATATCCCTGACTGCATCTTGTAATGCCGCGGCGATCAGTTGGTCGTCCTGTCCGGCCGTCGGCGACATTGCCGTCGTAAAAAGCGTCTCGAGAACCTTAGCGAGAATATCAGCTTCTTTGGAAGTGGTATCATCGAGTCCCCGCTGAGCATTCACGAAACCGGTTCGCAAGAGGGAGCGAAGCGCGGCCACCGACATTTTTTTTTGGTTCGTAGGATCGTTTGGATCTTCCGCCCATACCTTGGAGGAAAAGTGATCCGGAATACGTTCCCTTAGCGCACGGAAAAATAGGTGGCGAGTTTCCTCCGTGAGGGTATCTGTCGAGTGACCGTCTAGAAGCGCTTCGATCTTACCGTCATCCAACTCATAGCGAGCCACAACTAAAGCTTGGTTACAGCTGGAATCAACGTCGATTACAAAATCGCTCAGAGGTCCAAGTTCGGGATGAGCGGCACAGTATTCGAAATAAAGCCGAACTTCTATATAGGGAATATATGAGCGTATTTCATCGTCTTCCTTGCCGGCATACTTAGCTTCGAGGGCATCACAGAAACCGTCGTAGGAGGAGATTGAAAAGTCTTCGATCTGAAACTTTGGGCTCGAATCGAGAAGAAATCGTCGGATGATCTCCGAGAGCGAAGTTTTTCCACTGTTGTTGCGACCAACAATGACGGTCGTCTCGTTTTCGAGGAGCAATTCAACGTCTGCTAAGAGTCGAAAATTCTTAACCCTCACTTTGTTGATGCGCATATTCCTACTCCCTTAGCTGAGACAGCTCTCCACCTTGAAAACTTTCATTACCTCGTCTCCCAGATGATTGATCACTTTCACAGCAATACGTCCGCTTTTGGGTTTTTCGAAGGGGCGGGAGGTGTCGCTGTGGAGGGTGGACCAGGCTTCTTCGTTGATCTCGGCTTTGAGCGTGGTTTTGAGGGCGCTGTAGGGGTCGTTCGCTCCTAGGAAGTAGGCGTGGCGGACGAAAAAGCTTTCCATGTTGTAATCGGTGTCGATGAACCAGCAGGCGATGCCGTCGGCTCCGTCGCTGCGGACTTCGCCGGTCTGCGGGTGGAAGACGTCCACGCCGTTGACCTTCACGCGAACCTTGCCGTCCGGCTCGTTCAGAAGCGTGATGTCGGGTTCTCCGAAGATGACGAAGAGGTTGCCCTTGCCCGTGTTCTTGAGGTCGTCACCCATGTGGAGATCGGCGTTCATGCGGGCTTTGAGGACGGGGATGCGGCCCAGCTTGTTGAACTCGGTCGCGTGGGCTTCATAGTTGAAGGCGCAGGCGATGAGCACGTCGAAATCGGCGTCGCCGGCCTCGCGCGCGGCGGTGACAAGATCAGGGCGGGTCACGGTGCCGAACTCCGGGCCAACGAAAATGGCGGCACGTTTTTCGGTGCTCGAGGTGCCTTCGCCCTCGATGTAGCGACCTTCGGCGCAGACCAAATCTCCCGGCCAGGGGACAAGCGAGGTGAAGGTGATCCGATCCTCTTTGTGCGCCTGCTGCACGCCGGCACTTCGGAGGTTCTCCAGGATCATCTGGGTGAAATCCTTCACGCCGCCATAGTCTGGTCCCGATTCGGCAAGCGAGTCGATCAGGTCATCGTTCTCATCGACTCCGAGCACGCGATGGGGCGACAGGCTTTCGACGGTGAATGGCCCCGCAACGCGCACCTTGCTCTTATCCACATATGGCTTGTCGTAAAGATATTCGTATTCGGCCTTCGCAGAAATGGAAGCATCAATTTCTTTCTGCCGAGCGATACGTCCTTCCCACCATTCGGCGTGGAGTTTCTTCGCCCTGGCTGACCACTTTTCTTCGGCTTGGCGCGGGATGTCCCATTCTTCCCAAGGCTTTTCTTTTTCACCCGTTGAGCGTCCGCACGCATCATTTAAAGACTCGCGAAGCGGTTCCAACGTTGCCTGCCACTTCTCCCAAATTACGTCGATTTCGGCATTGCTGACGATGCTTCTTAGTGCAATGTGACGAACTCTCTCGTAAACGAACCCGTGGCGGATATTCCTGCGCACGGACTGAGAGGATGGTGATGTGCGCGTGATCTCGGCTTCCTTGGTCTGACCTTCACGGGAATCGGCCAACAAATAGAACGGAAATCTTGCGCCCATGATTCGCGCTCGAGCTAAGGCAAGTGCGACGCGTGAAGTATCGATGGTGATCCAGCGTCGGCCCCATTGTTCGGCAACAGCAGCAGTAGTTCCGGAACCGCAAGTTGGATCGAGCACGAGATCACCGGGATCAGTAGCCATAAGTAAGCAGCGTTCGACGATGCGAGTGCTAGTCTGCACCACGTAAACCTTGTCTGTGGCGCCAGCAAGGTCTGTCCAGATGTTTGACAGAACGGCGACAGAGAAATCTGTAAAGCGGCGAGCATATCGTATGGAATTGCTCTGTGGGATAATGCGATCCGCTCGGATAAGGCGATCCATTCCGATCTCATTGGTTTTCCACCGGCTCTGCATCGTGGGAAGGAAAGTTCTTCCTGCAACGGAAACTGGAAACCAACTCGCCGCCCCTTCGCCCTTATCTCTGCCCGCAGAAGCGGATTGAAGTGGATCAGGTGCCACCAGTTCTTCTAGAGTTGGCGACCGTGATAGCTCGCTGAATGGAATTCGGATACCGATATCGACTTGCGCCAACGAGAAGCGTCCACTCTCCTCGGGTGTGATTTTCCGATCCGCATACAATGCCTTGTATTTTACCCGATCGAAGTCCTTAGCATACCACAGGACAAAATCGGCAATTCCCCCAAGATATTGAGAAAAAGTTGAGCCGGCCTTTTGGACGGTAATTAAAGACACCAAATTCTTGTCACCAAATATCTCATCCATGAGCGCGCGGACGCGGTGTAGATTCTCGTCCCCGATCTGCACAAATATCGATCCAGTATCATTCAACAAATCTCTCGCCACAGAGAAACGGTCACGCAAATATGTCAGGTAACTGTGGATACCGTCGCGCCATGTGTCGCGGAAGGCCTTGACCTGCTCCGGCTCGCGCGTGATGTGGCTGATGTTGCCGTCCTTGACATCGCGGCTGGTGGTGGACCACTGAAAGTTACTGTTGAACTTGATGCCGTAGGGGGGATCGAAATAGATGCACTGCACCTTGCCGCGCAGTCCTTCCCGCTCAGCAAGGCTCGCCATGACCTGGAGCGAGTCACCCAGAATCATGCGATTGGACCAATTCTGGTCGTGCGCATAGAACTCGGTCTTATCCACGTTCTTGGGGATGCCATTGAAATCGGCGAAGAGATCGGGCTGGAGATCGGAGGCGTTCTCCGACTCCTTCGTGTGCCGAAGCAGGTCGTCGATCAGGACCTTGGGGTGAACCTTCTCCTGAATGTAGAGGGGCGGGGCGTGGACGACGAGGTCGGACCAATCCTGTTCATCTTTGCCGCGCCAGACAAGCTGGGGATCGAGATCGCGATTGCGCCGCTCGTAAGCCACCCGCAGAGGGGACTGCTCCTCCTTGCGCATGACCGACTGGTATTCGGCCGTCGGGATGTTCTTGCGCGAGGCTTCCTCGTGAGTGAGCGTCTCAACTGTCAGGACTGTCTTCTTTTTCGCCATACTTGAACTCAAAGTGCTCCTTAACAAATCTGCACAGCTTGCTTGACACGAGGCAGGGAATACGAGAAAATCTTTCTGGAGGCTCGGCTTAAGAGTTGCTTTCGGGCAGCTTTGATGGCATTGCCTCCTTTTCTTTTTATGCCTCCCGCGGTGTGTATGGATCCGGCACAAAAACAATCCCAAACTCCGAGTAGGTCTGCCCTTGACGATAACCTTCGCCCCGAAACTGAAGTGCCGCCAGCCAGGGACCGAACTCCGAGGAGATTTTTTCCCGCACTTCGCCATCCATCCCTCTTGATGGCAGCCTGAAGCCCCAATTGATACAGTAAATTGCCATGTCCGCAGCTTGAACTGGATATGCCATATCCGAAGATACAAAGAACGGAGTGGGCACGATCCAAGATGAGCGATAGCGGCCGGTGGTCGTCTTAGTGAAGTAACGCTCGAGCTGACGAACAAATCGGCGGTCGCTTGATTTCTCAACCTCATCCATTACAAGCAGTCCGTGCTCCTTTTCAGATTCAAGAAAGAAGAAGAAACGTTCAAAAAGGAAAACGTGATCTTTGCGCAGAAACTCCACAGCCTCAAAGGTATCTGGTCTTTCGACGTCGCGTGGAATCGCCGAGGCAAAGAGCTGTGCGCGGTGATTACGCAAAAGCTCAAAAATACCCCGAGCCATCTCCAGGCACGCCTGCCCATAGGCGGTAAATTCCTGTTTGCGAGGAGCCTTTTTCTCGAGGCCCTTGGCCAGGAACGCGCGACAATGCTTTCTGCGTTCCTCATCTGTCATCGGTTCATCTTGTTCTGCCCATTTGAATCTATCCTTGTCCAATAGCTTGCATCCTTTGAGCTCCTTACCAAATTGATGAAGAATCTCCCCAAAGCAAGCGAGCTCCAGCCGCTGGACCTCCTGAACAAAGGGCCAAAGCTCGCGCGCGTGCAGAGCAATCCCGCCGCGGACCTCATAAGGCATTGTTCGGTGGTCATGGCCGCTTTCGTCAAGAAACAGGAGCCAACTCATGTCCTCCAGCCTCCTTCACCAAGCCGATAAGTAGCGAGCTCAGAAACTCCTCGAAACGGGCCTTCACCTTCGCTTGGAAATCGGACTCAATCTCATAGACATCCATGAACTCTGCAAACACCCACCGTCCATATGTCCGGAGATTGTTCACCCCTGGCACCCAATAAGTATCCATCGTGGACTTCTTTTCCTTGGCGTCCTCGCGGCGGTAGCCTTTGATCTCGACGATCAAATGAAGCAGATCCTCGGGTCCTTTGCCGTCATCCACCAAAACTATGAAGTCTGGGATATACTTGCGGGTCTCAGAGCCATAGCGGTAGGGGACTTCTAGACCCAGATTGTGATTTTTTACGTAGGCTTTGACCCGCGGATGCGCCTCGGCCACGCGGCAGAACTCGGCCTCCCAGTCACTGTCAAGAATGATCCAGTTGATGTGACAGCGGCGGGCGTCGGTCTGCCATCGGTCAGTCTTTGAGGTATTGAAGCTGACGTGCATCGTCGAGCCGACAGGATTATAAGGATCGAGGACGGCCTTGATCGGGCGCTCGCCGACGAGCGCGCGCGTGATGCCTGCTGTGATGCGCTCGCAGGCGATGTCCGCAAGTTCCTGATACATGAGCTGCGCAGGGTAGGTGCCCCCCTTGCAGACCAGACAGGTGTCGAGCCACTGCTTAGCAATCCTTTTGAGCTGGCCAAAAAGATGAAGCTTGGGTTCCTCGCCTGGATCGCGCCACTTGGTGATGAGCAGCCGGTGGGTCAGATGAAACAGAAGCGTTGATCGTCGCAAGTCTTCAAGATGCTCAAGATCGAGGTCAACATCCTGACCGATGATGCCTGCGTTTTTGGTGATCGAAGGCCCAACGATGTCGGGAGTGAGCTCAAAAACCGAATCGTCGTTGAATTCTGCTGTCAGACGCTCTTCGGGCAATTCGACCCGGTAGCCCGCGACGCGAGGGAATTGAATTTCGAGATGGTCGCGTTCGGGCTTCATTGCTTTGACATGAATCGTATCGCGAGGGGGTTGCGGCGGAGCCACGACCGGTTTGGCCGTAAAATCAAACGGGATGCCGAGAACGTCGGCATACTCGACATTGAATAGGCCTTCTTCGTTGAGGTCATAGGATTGCCGACGGAGGGCCCGGCCGATGACCTGCTCGCAAAGAAGCTGGGTGCCGAATGCCCGAACGCCGAGGACGTGGGTGACCGTGTTGGCATCCCAGCCTTCGGTCAACATAGATACGGAGACGACGCAACGGATGGATTCGCCCAGGCGGCCTTCCTTGCCGACGGTGTTCATGACCTCGCGCAGGAGTTCCTGATCGGCAATGTTCTCAGCCTGGCGTGGGTCTCCCGTGCGCTCGATGATCTCGCGACGGAATCGCTCGATCTCGTCGGCTGCCATGCTGCGGAAATTGTCATCGAGAGCGTCGCCCGATTCAAGCTGCTCACTGTCAATCAGGAGCGTGCGAGGTCGAGGATAAGGGTTGCCGTGCTCGTCGAAATTGCGAAAGAGCGCGAGACGGCCGTTTTCCAGAGTGCTCGAGCCGTCGTCGTTCTCGCGGTGGAACCCGGAGATGTAATCGAAGACGAGTTTCGAGGTCGAGGTGTTGTTGCAAACGATGATGAAGCAAGGTGGAACTCTGATGCGGCTACCTTGCCACAGATTAAATGTCTTTTCGTAGTGCCCGTAAAGAGCGGAGAGAGCGGTTTGGAGCTCGACAGGAATGCTGAGCGGATCGAGGCTCTTAGCCTTGCCGCGGCCTTTCTTCGGCATGCGGCCGCGGATATGTTCCCAGAGATTGCGAAACTTCGGCATTTCAGTTCCGGGGATGTTGTCGGCGACGGGGACACGGGGAAGCTTGACGATGCCGCATTCGATCGCATCCATGAGCGAGAAGTCGCTCATGGTCCAAGGGAAAAGCGTGCCCTCGGCGTAACCGGAGCCTCGCAGAAAAAATGGAGTTGCCGAAAGGTCGATGACGCGCGAAAGACCAAGCTTGCGATTGACGATTTCCAGCCCAGAAATCCAAAGCCTCGCGGCTTCGTTGTTCTTTTCGGCCTCCTTCCTTTCGTCGCCTTTAAGGTCGTCCTCCTGATCTTCCTTGATGGGCTTTTCGCGATAGCAGTGGTGCGCTTCGTCGTTGAGCACGACGATATTCTTCATTCCCATGAGATCCGGCATCACACGCTGGATCATTTGACCTTCGGTTTCGAGAGTCTTTGGCTCCTCGCCCCGGCCTTGAAGAAGAGAACGCCCGACCTTGGAAAGCTCCAAGCGCTCGCGCAGCTTGAACGCGTGATAATTGGTAATGACAATCTTCGCCTTTTTGATGTCGTCCAGCATATCGCCGGGGACAAGCTCGCGGCTTTGGTAGTAGCTGTCGGGATCGTTGGGCTGGAGGACGCGCAGTCGGTCTCGGATCGTCAGGCCGGGGGTGACGACCAGGAAGCCGCGCGTGAAGCGCTTGCTGTTGGGCTGGCGCACCGCGTTGACCGTCTGCCAGGCGATCAGCATTGCCATAACCGTCGTCTTGCCGGCTCCGGTGGCGAGTTTGAGCGCAAGGCGCATGATTTCCGGATTGGCATCGTTATTGGCATTGGCCAGATGCTCGACGAACTGCGAGCCTACGCGTCCGCTCTTGGGAGCCACCTCGATCAGCCAAATGGCGGTCTCCACCGCCTCAACTTGGCAGAAAAAAGGACGCACGCCGCTGAAATCGTGGCTGCGCCAATGTTGAAGAAGCCGGGCCGTCTCGGGCGTCACCTGCCAGAGGCTCGGTGCAAGGCTCCGCCATTGATCCACATGGCTGCGCAAATCATTGATGATCGAAGTGGGGTCGTATTGCTGTTTTTCGGTAGATAGCCCTTTGCCTTCGTCAAAGATGAACTGTGGTGCCTCTACGCGATTCTTGACCTTCCGGGGTTTTGGTATGGGAGTAATGAACTCCGCTCGACGCCGACGCTCAACAAGCTGCTGCGTTGGCTGGCCGTGCGCATCGAGCTCCCAATGCCACTTGGGGTAGGCGTAGGGCGAGTTGAGGATGGGCTGCTCAAAAAACCGGTTTTCCATGCTATATAAGGCACTAAATGCGAGTGACCCTCTTCGTGGATGGTGAATCAGAATGACAGCGTCGAATATAAGAGGAACTGGCGGCTGTTTCTAGTCAAAGAATGAAACAAAAAGGTTGCCACAGATTCGGGGATTTCTTTTTGCGAATCTAGCCGAATCATCAGAGCCATCGGCTCCAGTCGTAACGAGAACTCCAAACCCTGTCCAAGTCGCTGTCATACCAACTGCACCGGCCGTTCATTTCGCGGCCACTTGCGACGATCTTGACAACGAACGTCCCCGTTCCAGCGAGGATACTCCGGTTCTTGCGTCTAAACTCGCCAAAAAACGCGTTGCGTCGAACCGTGCCCGAATATTCGAAGGGGTCGTTCGGTTCGCCTTGAACGTGCCCGAAGCCTCGGACGCGGTGTCCAAACTGAGTAAGGACAGCGTCAATCTTAAGAACGCGCGTGGTCGAATTTGGGAAAGGATCACGAAAGCGAACAACCCATCCGTCGCGTAGATCGGGGACGTCAGATAGAATTCGAAATGAGAAATTTGAGAATTGTTTGCCAAGTTGCGGACCTGCGAACTTGGCAAGAATCGATAGGACGAGCACAAGAGCCTCCCGAAAAGTTTCCATTTACGGGCATTGGGATAGGTCCTTGTAAAGCACGACCATGGACCCTCCACGGGGAAGCCACTCGGGAATCACGCCGACCTCCTCAAACCCTTGAGATCGGTAGAAGGCTCGTGCGCGGGCGAAATCGGGAGTTGAGTAGGTTTCAATGAAGAATTTCATAAAATTATGTTTTCTTGCGTGAGCAATCGCAGCTTCCAACATTGGTTGAGCGATGGCTTGGCCTTGAAAAAGAGGATCGAGAGCGAACCAAGAGAGCCAAACGTTCTCGGGCGGCCCCCAAGCGTAGTGATGCAGACCGACCAAGCCTATGATCTGGCTTCCGTCCATCAACACATACAGAGTTCGGCCATCGTCAACTCCATGGTTGCGACTGGAAAAGTGAAGATGCAAAGTTTGGGCAGCGTAGCCTCCCTCCTCCGCATTCATCGTCCGGCTGATAAGGGAGACGGCTTGGCCGATGTGCGATTCTCGCATCGGCTGAAGCGCGAGCCCGGGGTTGGGCGCATTTAATGAAGTTTGGGCTGAAGTAAGGGCTTTGGTGTCGATGCTTGATGCCGTTGTCATTGTATCAAGACTTCGTGGATGAAGCAAAATTGCTTGGGCATAACATGCCCTCTGTTGAAACGGTATCGTCATTTGTGACAAATATGCCACAAGAAAAAGCGAATTCGGAATGAATGTTTTCCTCCAGCGGCTTGGTGAGCGACTTCGGGGGCTTCGTGGCGAAGCCTCACTTCGAGAGTTCGCGCCCAAGCTGGGCTTGGATGCGCGTGCTCTCAACCGCATTGAGAGGGGCGAGCATAACGTCACCCTCGAAACGCTTTTGACAATTTGTCAGAAACTTGGATGCACAGCGGGTCATCTGCTTGACGAAACATCTAAGGGGCCAAGTCCAAAGGTCGCGAAGGCCAAAAAAAAGACGGCCCCCCGTTTAAAGAAGCCGTCATGAAAAGCGGAAGTTCCGCTCTGAATTCTGCCCGTATGCAGATGGGCGGCATTTAAAGACCAAAGTCCTCCATGATTGAAGCGAGACCGTCTTCATCGTCCCCGAGCAAGTGAGCTAGTTCCTGAGCGATTGCGGATCGGTCTTCGGCATCCGCCACTCCTGAGCCATCTTTGGGACAGCAAGGACATCGCAGAACAACCAGTCTAGATCGTCCAAATTCCCAGCCCTCAGCCTTAACTTCATCCGGTGACTTGGGCAAGTCGTGGCGCAGATGGTATTGGTCCCAGGGTTCCCCGCAGTTGCAGCAATGCACGTCCATGATCGGCCTCCTTTCTTGGAATTGCATTGCCAACCTCAATCAGATCCGTCTTTGACGGCATGGACATTCGCTCCAGAGATTGCGTCGATGATACGCGCCGCTGTTGAGCGAACCGTTTCCAGTCTGTCGAGCAGTAGCTTGGGGTTGGCGTCGTAGAGGAGGAGATAATCCGAACTATCGCACTCAACTCCGAAGTGTCGGCAGACGACAAACGCCGTCGCATCCGCTTCGGTTTCTCGAATCGTTTTGTCCGGCTCGTTGGGTGAGCCAGTCTTCGGCCAATGTAGAAGTTCGTGGGCGAACTCATGCACTAGCGTCCGAAAGGCCTCCGGGGGTTCAAGATCGTTGCGGATGACGATTCGGCCTCCGTAAGAGGCGCCATGCGCCGATGCCGATCCAGGGGTCTGATCGAGCTCGTCGAGCACGATACCGGCAGCCTTCACGGCGTCCTTCAAGCCAGGCAGAACGGGATCAACATCGCCGTTTGCTTCCAGCAACCCCGGCAATTCGGCCCCTTCGGTCTGGGAAACGTCAAAGACGTAAACCGGCTTGAAGATTGTGATCTTCTCGCGAAGCTCAACACCGTCCTCGGGGTTTGCCGCATTGGCCAATGGTGATTCAGCGGCGGCGTCAGATCGTTTGAGAACCGATATGGGGGCCAGGATCATGATGCCTTTTTCACCCGCGCGGACGTGCCGCCCGAGCTTGTTCCACTGCCTCAGACCCGCGACACGCGTTGCATCGCTTCTCTGGCAAAGGATCAGCAAAAGATTCCCGAAGGAATAGCTGTGAAAGTGCGCCGCGAACTCCAGATAGCGGACAAGGTTCTCAGACTTGCCGCGCTCCATTTGCCCGGCCAGCTCCCGAATGTGATCATCCAGAAGCTGACCGGCCTCCTGAACCTTTTCCGAGCGTTTGGGTTGGGTTGCCGTAGTCATCAGGATTCGCTCCCGTTGACTGCAACAACTTCCGCTCCTTCACTCGTTTCGGGTTTCGTTCCTGCCCATTCATCCTCGACCTGATCCCGCCATGCTTTCGCGTAGGGGATTGTGACCGCAGCTTCCGCCCGCAGGCCTTCGAGGTTAAACCCAAGCATCGTGCAAAGAGTTTCGGCCTCGTCGTAATGCGGCTGATTGTTGATTTCGCCGGGTGCGACGTTGAGCCGGGAAGAGAGCTTGCTCACGGCCATCCGCAAAAGCGTCCAACAGAGTGCAAGCACCGCTTCACGAGTCTCTCCCGTTCCGGTTTCGTGATTCTTGAGCGAGCTCAAATCGTCCCATACAAACGCCTCAGGCAAAGCTGCGCTGCCATCATAGATCTGGCTTCGCCAGCCGCGGTCCGAGAGGAGCTTGGCAAGCAAAGCAAGCGTTTTGACTAACAGCCCCTTTGCCGTAAGCTCGGGACCGCCTTCATGTTCTGCAGCTTTGGTGCGGTCTGTTTCTGCCGCGATTGCTTCGAGCTTGGCTTTGACCGCATCGATCACGATCTGTCGTCGCCGCTTGTCATACGGCTTGCGTTTCTCCTCGGGAGTTTTCTCGACGGGCGCGGTGCCCGTCGCGGAAGCTCCATTGGTCTCGGTGGTTGCGCGACTGATGGAATGAACCGGCTGAACCCATTTAATGCGGCCCATGCCTGGGCCATTGACCACAAGCGCAGGAACCGCATTCCCATCGGACTTTCGGCTCGTGGCCACGTCTGAGGCGTTCAAGACTTCCGTCTGAAACGTCTCTTCAAGGTCAGTGCCGTCATCTCGGGAGTCGTTGCCGTTGTTGAGTAGGACAAGCTCGGGATGCTCCCTGCGAAGTTCCACCGCCTTGCGGCTCAGGAAGATTTCCGCTTTGAGTGTCCAGCACTTGGCGTCGAGGCATCGGTCTCCGGCTGCCAGCTTGCCGTCCGTGGCATCCAGCTCTCCCTCGAAAAGATCCGGCGTGTGCGATGACCGCTTGGGGCAGACACAGCACGCTCCGGCTTCGGCACAAAGGCTTTCATCGTCGTGTTTCCACGGGGCGGCGGAAAGAACCTGCAGAAACTGTCCCGTGAGTTCGACGAGATCGCGGAATCCGGGCACGCTCCACTGCCAATTCTGTCGCCATTGATCGAGTATCCGATCTTGCACGTCGGCAGGGAACCGGCTGATCACCTCCAAGTGGCTGGGCGGCCACGTGGCGACTTTGCCCTGCGGATTGCGACACTCTTCGAGCCAGCGCTCGGAGAGTTCCGTGAGACTGGCGCGACGTGCCACCCAGGCGCGGCTGCGCCCAAGCGAACGGGCGACAGCCTCCGGTTCCAAGCCGATGTCGAGAAGGCCCCGCACGGCGGCAGCTTCCTCCAGCGGCTCCAGATTGCGACGTTGGTGATTTTCGACGACGCGGACGATTTCGGCTTGTGCCTCGTCGTCCTTATCGCTCAGAACCACACACGGCGCGAACTCCAGCTTGAGCATCTTCATCGCACGCCACCGGCGTTCACCGGCAACAATGCGATAGACGTCCTCCTGATCCGGGTCAAGCTTGACGATAATCGGGTATAGCAACCCGACGGTGCGAATCGAGGACGCGAGACCTTTGAGTTCGTCGTCCTTGGGGATTGCCCGGTTCCCGGGGCTAGGGACAAGATTGGCGAGAGCCAGCGCTGCCGGCTTTCCGATCGGTTTGAGGCTTTTGGCCTCGGCGTTCGCCTTCATGGCAAATGCCCTCCTCACGAGGTGGGATTCGCCGCCCCTGACAAAGCAGGGGACGGCCAAGTCACCTCACGAGGAAAGCTAAAAAACAGCGTCAACCTTTCGATGGATTTGAATCAAGGACCTGAAAGTTCTGCCACCCCTAAAGTAGCAAATAGGCGGATTTCGTCAAATTGGGATGCAATAAGGCAGTCACGCTCTTTTAGGAGCAAGTCAAGCCAATGCGCCAGTAATCAAGAAGATTCAGAAAGTCGGAGACCCCGATTGCTTCTCCTCCAAATGGGGAGATTGTCTGCCAATAGTCGAGAAGGAAAAGGAAGTCCGTAATGTCCGTGCAGCCTGAATCATCAAAATCACCCGTCGCACGCCCAGTGCCGCCGACGCGAGTGACAGTCAAGGCGGTGCTGCCTGAGTTTCCGTCGGCATCGAAGGCCCTAACTGTTACCACGTTTTCTCCGATCTGCAATGGGATGCCGCCAACAGTCCAAGCATTGGGTGACCCGCTAGTCGGACCTCCGCCCCCGCGATTATTTGCCCAGACCACCTGCGTGACCGCTGTATTGTCGCCCGCTGAACCTCCGATGCCCATTGTTGGAGAACTAGTGGAATAGGAAGGTTCACTCGTTGGAAATGTAATGGATACCTCGGGGGGTGTGGTATCGCGGAGCCTGAAGATTTCCAAGCCGCCAATTGATTCCGCCGCATAAACATAATCTCCGGACACCGTGATCCCTTCGACGATATAGGCGGGAGGCGCGGAAGCCAGGAGAACGGGATTTGAGATATTCGAAACCTCAAGAACGCGGATGGGCCGAGATAGATCCGCTCCTCCCAAATAGAGCTTCGAACCGTCGACAGCCACGTCACGTAATAGGGAAGGAGGCGCATAATTCAACGTTTGCACAGGATTTGCCGGATTACTGATGTCATACGCCAATAAGGCACCGGCATCAGCGGACGCCAGAAACACAGTTGAACCGGTCATGGCGATTCCGTAGGCACTCGGCGTGTCAATATCTGTAATGCCCCCTATGACCTGTAACGTATTTGTGTCCACAAGCCGGAAGCCGTGTTCCTCGTCAGCAATTGCCATAACACTCCCAGACACAGCCACTCGCCCCGCGACGGTCCCGGCAGCGAGATCGAAAGTCTGCTCGATTGTCGGAGTGAAGGGATTAGATACATTTACGCGCGCCAATTGTTGCGCTCCTTGACCTGATTGCGGTCCCCCGGAGACCCAGGGAAAGCCCGCAAGCAACGCGACATCCGATGTAGTGAATGAGAATGGCAGTGAACCGCTCAAAACCGGGTTTAACGGATTCGTGAGATCGACGATGTGGAGCCGCGCTTGGCTAATATAGGCACGATTTTCGGATACCGCTATTCGATTATATTTTGGGGTATAACCCCCACCGTTCGTATCCAGCAAAGCGGACCCCGCAAGCGCGGGGGCACCCGGGTTGCTCACATCAATAACGTGCATGCCCTGCGCGTTGGCGGCCAGGTAGGCAAGATTGCCAGCCACGGCGACGTGATTGACGATACTAATCTGGGCATCGTATGTCCCCTGAATTGATGGATTCGCTGAATCCGTTAAGGAAATGACTTGAAGCCCCGCGATCCCGCGAGCGCTGAATGCTCGGTTGCCGCTGATGGCGAGCCGGAAGGATTGTCCTGGAATCGCAGAATTAGCTCCAATCAACTGTTGCGTGGACGCGTCGATCACAAAGAAGGAACCACTAAAGTCCGCATACACTAACCCGTCGGGCTGCACGCTTGCGTCGTTGACGAAGCCGTTATACGTCCAAACTGCGTTTGGCTGGTCACGGTTGCTGATATCCACGGCACGCAATCCTTTGTCAAATGCGGCGATATAGACGATGTCCTCTTGTATGGAAAGATCGCTTACATTGCCAAATGGAAAAGGGGAGGTGGGCAATAGGAACGTTCCCCGGCTGATAGGAGCGGTGGAATCCGTGACATCAATGACATGGAATCCTCCAGGGTATCCGATGAAACCGACGAGCGCAAAGTTGCCGTCGGGCCTCGAAATGGCAGAAATTGCGGTTCTTTGGAAGTAGACCACAGCGCCCAAGGGATACGTTCCCTTGAGGATGGGATTGGCGGGATTTGTTTGGGCGTCGATGATGCTCAAGGATAATGGGAAAG
>JADMIO010854452.1_pt1 | contig 32085 bp, 25 predicted proteins | sample 8958161 | NCBI WGS metagenome assembly JADMIO01 (sample SAMN16585339, study PRJNA669376) | soil metagenome | isolation source: Crop rotation soil | place: USA: Cullars Rotation, Alabama | collected 2011
GCATGTGTTAAGCACGCCGCCAGCGTTCGTCCTGAGCCAGGATCAAACTCTCCAAGAGGTTTGAACAGCTCTACCGAACGCGACCATCGAATGCGATTCGACGATCGCATCCGGAATCACAATGAATCGTGTTTGTTCTCTCCCCGCTGCCCACGCGAGCAGCAGATCATCGAGAGCCACCGCACGAATTCACACACTCAGTTGTCAAATAGCAATTTCCGAAGTCCCCGACATTTCCGGGGAATTGTAAGTATAGCGCGCGGTGCGATGATTTCAAGGGGAAAACACCCGAGATCACTCGCCGTTCCGCCCCCACTCCCGACCGCTCAACGCCTCCGCTGAGCCCTACTCCTCATCCTTGTCGGGATCATCGTCGAGGTCATCGAAGTCATCGTCGAAATCGTCGTCGAGATCATCCTCGTCGTCGAGATCGTCGTCGTCTTCATCATCCTCGTCGTCCTCATCCTCGTCCTCATCGAGGTCATCATCCTCGTCGAGGTCGTCCTCATCGTCGAAGTCGATCTCGTCATCCAGATCGTCCTCGTCCTCCACTTCGTCCTCGAGGGGCTCGTCATCGAGATCGTCATCATCGCGCCGTGGTGAAAGCGACAGCGCCGACGACTCGAACATGGCGGACATTGCTCGGTTCTCCTTGCAGGTGGCGGTGGAACGAGGAAGGGCGAGGACGCGCGCGCGATTGCTAGATGGAAGCGCGCTCGCGATCGCGCTTCGCCTCACGCGATAACTTCTTCCGGTCCGATGCGCTGAGCGAGCGCTTGCGAAGCCGTATGGACTTGGGCGTGACTTCGATCAACTCGTCGTCCTCGATATACTCAAGGGCAGCTTCGAGAGTCAACTCCCTCGGCGGCTCCAGCTGCACGTTCTCGTCGCTCGCCTTGCTGCGCATGTTCGTGAGCTTCTTCTCGCGCGTCGGATTGACGTCCATGTCACCCGGTCGCGAATTCTCCCCCACGACCATCCCCTGATAGACATCGTCGCCCGGCTGCACGAAGAGTGTCGACCGATCCTGCAGATTCGCGAGCGCGAACGCCACAATCGTGCCGTTCTCCATCGAAACCAGAGAACCACGTGTCCGGCCCGCAAGCGGACCCGCCCACGCGCCGTAATCGAGGAACCGATGGTGCAGAATGCCCGTGCCGCGCGTATCGGTGAGAAACTCCGAGCGATAGCCGAACAGTCCGCGAGACGGAATCCGATAAAGCAGCCGCACCATCCCCTGCCCCGGATTCTTCATCTCCAACATCTCCCCACGCCGAGGGCCCAGCTTCTCGATCACGGCGCCGAGGAACTCCTCGGGCACGTCGATCATCAGCTCCTCGTATGGCTCCAGCCGCTCACCGTTCATCCCCTCGCGCGTGATCACGCGCGGACGCGACACCTGAAACTCGTAGCCCTCGCGCCGCATCGTCTCCATCAGGATCGTCAGATGCAGCTCACCGCGGCCCGAGACGGCCCACGTATCGGTCGAGTCAGTATCCTCGACCCGTAGCGCGACGTTGCGCTCGAGCTCCCGATACAGTCGCTCGCGCAGCTGACGCGATGTCACGAACTTCCCCTCCTTGCCCGCAAAGGGGGAGTTGTTGAGGAGAAAGTCCACCGAGATCGTCGGCTCCTCGACGGCAATGCCGGCGAGCCGTTCAGGTCGGTCCACATCAGCGAGCGTGTGTCCGATCTCCACTCCTTCGATGCCCGCGAGCGCGACGATCTCTCCTGCATCCGCCTGCGGCACCTCGATCCGATCGAGACCCTCGAAGGCGTACAGCTTCGTGACGCGCGCGCGCTCGCTGGGTTGATTCGTGTCGAGCGGCAGCAAAGCAACCGTCTGCCCCACGCGCACACTGCCGCGCTCCACCCGTCCGATGCCCAGGCGGCCCAAGTACGGCGAGTAGTCGATCGTCGACACCAGCATCTGAAAGTCGCCGGTGGCGTCACTCGGCGGCGGCGGGACAGCCTTGATGATGGTCTCGTACAGGGGCGTGAGGTCGACTGCCGGGACGCTCAGGTCGAGCGTGGCCACTCCATCGCGCGCCGATGCGTACACCACGGGTGCGTCCAGCTGCGCTTCGTCCGCTTCCAGCTCGATGAAGAGATCGAGCACCTCGTCGTGCACCCGCATCGGATCGGCGCCCGGGCGATCGATCTTGTTGATGACCACGATCGGCACGCGGCCGAGCGCGAGCGCCTTGCGCAGCACGAAGCGCGTCTGCGGCATGGGACCATCGAACGCGTCGACGACGAGCAGCACGCCGTCCACCATGCGAAGGATGCGCTCGACCTCGCCACCGAAGTCGGCGTGCCCAGGGGTGTCGACGATGTTGATCTTTGTGCCATGCCAACGAACGGAGGTGTTCTTTGCCAGGATCGTGATGCCCCGCTCTCGCTCGAGCGGGTTTGAATCCATGACCCGCTCCTGCACGACCTGGTTGTCGCGAAAGGCGCCGGCCTGGCGCAGCATCTTGTCGACGAGGGTGGTTTTTCCGTGGTCGACGTGTGCGATGATGGCAATGTTCCGGATCTGCATAGCCTTTAAGTATAGCGGGTTACAGATGGCGCAAACAAGCGAACGGGTCCCTGGAAAAACGGGGATCGCAGGCGGCCCTTGCGCCCCGAAGGGAAGGTTGACACAATGCCATTACGTGGTCTCGAACACGCCCTTCGCAGGAGGTGGCTCATGAATGAGCACGACGAGTCTTCGCTCGAGAACTATCCGCACGGCCGCGGCTACGGGCACGACTACATGCGCGGTGGTGAAGTCTTCGGCGGATACGGTTATGCCCAACGCGACGAGTACGAGAAACCGCGCGGTGAGCTCATGAGCGACGGCTCGATCCAAGCGAGCTCCCTCGAAACGCCAGCCGAGTCGGCGGAACCAGACTCGGAGATCAGATCGTAGCTCTCCGAAGCGCCCGCTAGCGCTTCCCTGCCGGCGCCGGCTTTGCCGGCGCCTTGGCCGCTGCATCAGGTGCCTTCCCCTGCGTCTGACTCGCCAGATCGCTTTCCGCGAAGCTGGTGTCATGGCCCTTTTGCTTCAGCGTCGCCATGAAGCTCATCTTGTCGACGGCCTTCATGTAGGCTTCCTTCGGCTCCACGATTCCCTTGTCGACGTACTCGATCAGGGCATCGTTCAGCAGCATCATGCCGAGGCGCCGTGAGGTCTGCATGATCGACGGGATCTGGAAGGTCTTCGCCTCACGAATGAGGTTGGAGACCGCGGGGATGGAGAGCAGGATCTCTCGCGCGGCCACGCGACCACCGCCGACCTTCTTGCAGAGAGTCTGCGAGATGACGCCCTTCAGCGAGTCGCTGAGCATCATGCGGATCTGCTCCTGCCGATCGGCGGGAAACTGATCGATGATGCGGTCGATCGTTCCGGCCGCCGTGGTCGTGTGCAACGTACCGAACACCAAGTGTCCAGTCTCCGCCGTCTCGATCGCGATGGAGACGGTCTCGAGATCACGGAGCTCGCCGACGAGCACGATGTCGGGATCCTCGCGCAGCGCGGCACGGAGCGCTGCCTTGAACGACTTCGTGTGCACACCGACCTGCCGCTGCGTGATGATGCAGTTCTTGTTGGCGTGGACGAACTCGATCGGATCTTCGATCGTGATCACGTGATCGTTGCGTGCGCGATTCACGAGGTCGACGAGCGCACACAGCGTCGTCGACTTGCCGGAACCAGTGGGGCCGGTCACGAGCACGAGTCCCTTCGTGAGGTAGCAAAGCGCCTGGACTTCCGGCGTCACGTTCATTTGCTCGACCGTCACGACCTGCGACGGTATCTGCCGGAACACGCCAGCAACGCCCATCCGATCCTTGAGCGCATTGGCGCGAAAGCGCGCACAGCCCGGGATCTCATGCGCGTAATCTGTGTCGTTCGAGTCCTCGAACTCCTTCAGATTGCGTTCGGGCATGATGGACCGAAGCATCGCGGACAGCTCGTCGTTGAGCAGCGGCGCGCGGCCCTCCAAGCGGTGCATCTCACCGTGCAGGCGGATGATCGGCGGCTCTCCGCAGCGCAGGTGGAGGTCGGAAGCGCCGCGCTCCACCGTTAGGCGCAACAGCTCCTCCACCGCTCCTCGCGCTGCCTCGATGCCGGCGAATTGCACCACGGCTTCCACGGTCGCGCGAGCAGCCGATGGGGGAGAGGCCGGAGCAGGAGATGCGGCCGATGCCGCCACGGCGGCTGGTGTCGCGACTGGGGTCGGCGCGCCAACGCCAGGAACCGCGGTGAGGCCCGCGAACGGCGTCCGATGTGACGGGGTGTCCCGCGGCGCGGCGGCGGCCGGCGCGGCACTCGCGCCATTGTCCGGCGCCACGACAAAGCCCGACAGCGGATCGAAAGAGGAGGAAGGCGTCGGCTCGGCGCGCACCTCGCGCGCAATGCGGACGCGCCACTTGCCGCCGTCGATCATGGCCTTGATCGCGAACGCGCCATCCGCGGAGGTGTACGAGAAGCTCGCCGGCTTTGCGGCGTCGAGCTGCTTCGCGACGTCCGGTGGCGCAATCTCCTTCAGCAAGCCAACGACCTGAGGAGCGCTCAACGGGGACTTCGTCACCGGGCGTGCGCCGCCAGGCAGATCGAGCTTGGCGAGGTCACCTTCGTCCAGCAAGAGCGCCTGGGCTCTGTTGCTGACCATCACCGAGAGGAGGCGATCGAGTTGAGCCATATCAAGTCAATTGGCTGACGCAAGCGATCTGTCCACGGTTCACGAGGCACACCTGCTCGCCCCAGAACACCGGGATGAATCGCTTCGTGTAGCTGTTCAGGTAGTCGAGGAGGCGTGTCTGCTCACCCCGTCGCTCGAGGGGGACGAATCCACTGATCGCCGTACCGTCGTGCAGGGAGATGTCGACACCCATCAACCCGTCGGCCAACTCGCCGTTGCTCGAGTCATCGTGGATCTCGGTCTCCACACGCGACACCTGATCTTTCGCGATCAGGATGAGCTGCTCCCCGCCATTCGAGAACGGGAAGAAGGGGTCGTCGTCGTTGAGCAGATCGAGCGGCTCTTCGGGCGTGGAACCCACGCGTGTGCGATCGAAGAGAAACACGTCGCCGTCCAGCCGTCGGCCATCGATGAGGACGATGCTGACGGCCCGTCGCAACTTCTCGACATGGAAGGAGTTGAGCGGATCCTTATGATGACGGTTGTCCACCGCCACTAACGACTTGACTCCGCTTCAGGTCACGGATGCAGGTGCAACTCGCGGTCGTACATCTCGCGCCGCTCAAGCTGCATCGTCACGTGGTGGATTCCGAGCTCCGCCAGCACGTCGTGGGCGCGCTCGAGCACCTCTTGATGCAGCTCGGGCTGGCGTACGATGGCGTGCACGCTCATCGCCACCACTCCAGACGTCACCGTCCACACATGGAGGTCGTGAACGGACTCGACGCCGTCGATCGACTCGAGACGGGCACGCACGCCTTCGAGCGCAATGTGAGGAGGTACCGCCTCGAGCAGGACATCGACGGCTTCGCGGACGAGACGCCACGCCCCGCTGACAATCAGGACCGTGCTGAGAAGCGATGCCACCGGATCGGCCTCGAGCCATCCGGTCGTCCGCACCACGAGCGCGGCGACGACCGTGCCGCCGGACGCGAGGAGATCACCCATCACGTGCAGGTACGCGCCGCGAAGATTCAGACTCCCGTGATGCTCGCCGTGGAGGAACCACGCGGCCACCGCATTCACGATCAGCCCCGCGATCGCAACGAGCAGCATCAGGCCACTGGCCACCGGCTCCGGATGCCGGAAGCGCGTGATGGCCTCCCACGTGATCCACGCCGAGATTCCGAGCAGCGTCGCGCCGTTGATGAGCGCCGCGATGATCTCCCAGCGCAGGTACCCATACGTCTTGCTCGGCGTGCTTGGCTGGCGACACATCCAGGCCACGAACAGCGACAGACCGAGTGCGCCGACGTCCGTGAGCATGTGCCCGGCGTCAGCGAGCAGCGCGAGCGAGTTGGAGAGGATGCCCCCGATGACTTCCGCCACCAGGAGGACGAGCGTCAGGATGAGCGCGACGCGCAGTGCGCGCGTGGCAGAAGGACGCGGCCCGTGCACGTGTCCATGCTCGTGCGCGCACCCCGCTTCGTGGGTGCCGCCGTCGGCGCGCGGGCCGTGCGCGTTATGTGCGTGCGACTGCGAAGGGGTCATCGTGCTCGCGTTTCTGCCTCCGACCTGACTGCTCCGGCATCGGCCGAGTTTCATTCCCGCGGCCTGGCGACGAAGGATCGTTCTAAGATACTTTACCTCCTGTGCTAACGCGCCTGATCGCCATCGCGATCCTGTTGTTGCTGAATGGCTACTTCGTCGCCGTCGAGTTCGCGCTGGTGCGCTCCCGGCGCACGCGGCTCGAGGCCATGGCGCGTGGAGGGGATCGGCTCGCCCGCGTCGCACTCCGCGGCACGAGCAACCTTCCCCGCCTCCTTTCCGCCAGCCAACTCGGCATCACCGTCGCCAGTCTCGCGCTCGGCGCGCTCGCTGAAGACACGCTGGGTGAGCACCTTGGCCACTGGCTGCAGGGCATGCCTTTCGTGCTGGAAGTAGGCGTGCGCGTAGCCATCGCCTCGACATTCGCGATCACCATCGTCACCTACTTCCACGTCGTGTTCGGCGAGCTCGCCCCGCGCAGCGTTGCGCTGAGCCACCCCGAAGAGACCGCGCGCTTGCTGGCACCGGTGCTCATGCTCTTCGAGCTGATTGTACGGCCGTTCACGGTCGTGCTGAATGGATCCGCAAATCTCGTCATTCGCGCGTTCGGCCAGCGCCCGCAGCCGATGGAGGAGGCAGTGCACTCCCCGGAAGAGCTGCGCATCCTCGTGGAGCAGAGCGAGGAGGGCGGAGTGCTGGAGAGCGCCGATGCGGACATGATCGAGGGTGTCTTCGAGTTCTCCGAAAAGAACGCCCGCGAAGTGATGACACCGCGCACCGAGGTCGATGCCCTCTCGATCGAGGCGACGCTCGACGAGACGATCGAGCTCATCGAGGAAACGCAGCGATCGCGATATCCGGTCTACGACGACTCGATCGACAACATCGTCGGCTTGGTGCTCGCCAAAGACCTGATCCCCGTGCTGCGCAAAGCCCCGTCGGCGTTCTCGCTCGCGTCCATCATGCGTCCCGTGCACGTCGTGCCCGGCTCGCGCGAGGTCGAGGAGGTGCTCGCGGACTTCAAGCGGCTGAAGGAGCACATGGCCGTCGTGTTGGACGAGTACGGGGGCACCGCCGGTCTCGTCACGATGGAAGATTTGCTCGAGGAGATCGTCGGTGAGATTCTCGACGAGTACGACGAGCCTCCCGAGTCGCCTGCACGCGAGAGCGCCGACGTGCTCGTCATCCCCGGATCGACCAACATTGGGGAGCTGAACGAGCGGTTCGGCCTCGACGTGCCCGATGAAGATTTCACGACCATCGGCGGCTTCGTGTTCGGGGCACTCGGCCGCCTCCCGGTGGTCGGCGATCGCGTCACCGCGGGAAACGCCATCTTTACGGTGCGCGAGATGGACGGGCGACGCATCGAGTCGCTCGCGGTCGATCTGCACTCCGCTGGGGACCGGCGCGAGAAAGCGCGCGTCGAGTCCGACTAGCTCGCGCTTGTTCGCGCCTACTGTGTGCGCGCGTTTGCCCGCGGCAAGAGTTCAGAGAGGTTCGCCAACTGGAGCGCCGCGACCGCCATCACCGTCGCGGCCTGCATGACGTCGACCGGCACCGCCTGGTCGAACACGTCCACTTGCGAGTGATGCGTGTGATTGTACCCGCGCGTCAGCTGATCGAAGTTGAAGGCAGGAACCGCGTACGGCAGGAAGGACAAATGATCCGTGCCACCCTTGTTGCCCGAGCGCACGGCAAACGGCCCAAGCGACGACAGCGGTCGGAAGAGCTCCTCCCAGAGTGGTCGCAGCTCGTCACGACCCTGCAGCGCTATTCCGCTGATGCGCCCCGTTCCATTGTCGAGGACAAGCACCGCTTGAAAGCGCTGGAGCTCCGCGGCGTGCGCAGCGGCGTACGCCTCGGATCCGTACAGTCCCTCCTCTTCTGCGCCGAAGAGCGCGAAGCGAATCGTGCGCTTTGGCCGCACGCCTGAGGCAGCGAGGATGCGCGCCGCCTCGAGCACCGCGATAGATCCGGTTGCATTGTCCGTCGCGCCAGTCGCCAGATCCCATGAATCGAGATGTGCGCCGAGCAGCACGATCTCGTCTGGATGCTCGGTGCCACGAAGCTCCGCGACCGTGTTGCGCTGCTGAAGCGTATCGCGAGTAAACTGGTTCTGAATGTTCGCCTCCAGCCGCACCCGCTCACCACGACGGACCAACCGCTCGAGCTGCGCATAATCTCCGTTGCCGATCACCACCTGCGGATACGGCGAGATCGCGTCCGGCGATCCACTCATCGTCAGCAAACCGAATTCCTTGGCGCCGTCGCGGATCACACCGGCAATCCCCTCCTGCGCGAGCAGGGCGAACTTCAGCGACTGAAAGCGGCGCTCATCCTCCGTGAGTCGCTGTTGCGCGCGACGCAGCGAGTCCAGTCGCACCGAGTCGGCGGCGGTGAGCGGCGGCCCATCCGGATTGCGTACGGACGCTGCCGGCCCGACGAGCACCCAAGCGCCCCGCAGTCGGCCGGCGTGACGTGACATGTACTGCGCTTCGGTACGATCGTCGATGAGCACGACGTCTCCGGCGAGCGCACCGTTCGTCCCCGGCGACCATGCCCATGACACGCCGATGAGCTGCCGCTGCTGCGGCAGTAGCAACCGAAGCGTCATCGGACCACGCTCCCAACCGATTCCAAACGGAAAGGACTCGAGCCACGCACTGTCGGCACCGTACTCACGGAACTTGCGAGCCGTCCATTCATTTGCGCGTTGCATTCCAGCACTGCCGGCGAGCCGCGGACCGATGACGTCGAGCAGATAACGCAGATCGTCGGTCACGTGCGAGCTGCCTGTCCCCTCACGGATCATGCGCTCGATCTGCTGCGGATCGACAGCAATCCGGTAGTCGCTCGATGCCACTGCTCCGGCTGCGGCGGGCACACCGCGACCGGCGCTGGTGACTGTCGGAACGGTTGCGCCGGTACCCGCGGACGGCGGTGCGCTCGCGCACGCGACGAGCGCGCTTACGAGCACGAGGCGCAACAGACGCCCGTTGGTGCGTATCTGAGTCGTCATGCGGGAGCTCCAGGATCTGGACAGTGCGCCGTGCAATTCGGTGCGCTCTCAGCGGGCAAGAACGGTACGGCCAGCGGCGATCTGTGCGCAAAGCAGAAGTGATTCGATCATACTCGACGCGTCGGCCCTTCCTTGTCCCGCAATGTCGAGCGCAGTTCCGTGATCCGGTGAGCAGCGCGGAAATGGAAGTCCGAGGGTCACGTTCACCGCGCTGCCGAACGACGCCACTTTGATCGCCGTCATTCCAACGTCGTGATACGGAGCGATCACCGCGTCGAACGCGCCGCGCATCGCGCGCACGAACACGGTGTCCGCCGGAAAAGGTCCTTCGATGCCGGCCTGACGCGCGGCCGGTGCGAGCAGGTCAACGTCCTCGCGGCCAAAGCGACCACCGTCACCCGCATGCGGGTTGAGAGCGCAAAGTGCCAGCCGCGGATGCTCGATTCCAAACCAGTCGCGAAGGCCCGCTCGGGTAGTTTGCGCCGTGGAGACGATGCTCTCGGTCGTGAGCGCGGCCGGCACGTCGCGCAACGGGATGTGCGTGGTCGCAAGTACGACGCGGAGAGGATTGGTGGTTCCTGGTGCCGGCCGCACTGCCGTCAGCATCATCGCCACGCGCGCCCCTGTCAGCTCAGCGAGCATCTCGGTGTGTCCGGGATAGTCATAGCCGCCGGCCAGAAGCGCTGCCTTGTCGAGCGGCGCTGTTACAATGCCCTGCACGGCGCCTTCGCGCGCGAGCTCCACCGCACGCTCGACAGCACGACCCGCCAATCGACCCGCCTCGGCTGCGCCCGATGCGGCGTGCCATTCGCCGACACTCTCGTCGACGTCGATGCCGGCACCGCGCGGACCCACGACCAGAAAACGAGCGCTCGCCCGCACCGAAGCGTGGGCGAGCGCGCTGGCGACGATCTCAGGACCAATGCCGCGAACATCGCCGAGGGTTACGGCGAGTCGCGGCAGCATCGTGTTGTGAGCGCCGGGCGTCACTTCACCGAGGTTTGCCCCGGGCCAGGATCGTCGAGACGAAGCGAGACGAAGGATTGGCGCCGGAGTCCATCGAGGAATCGTCTGATGCCGCCCTCTTGCGCGAGCTGGCCGCGCACGAGCTCTCGCATCTCCTTCAGCGTGCGCTCGCCGCCTTCATCCACCGACGCGAGCTGCGCGACGACGACCTTGGAAAGTCCGCGCGAGGGATCAGGGATCTCGAAGGTCACGATGTCCCCTGCCTTCTTGCCGGCGAACGCCTGCTGATACGACACCGGCAAAGAATCGCGCGGAAATGGCGTGAGCAGACTCGTCTCTTCCTTGCTCGCAAAGTCGTGGTGCAGGCGACTGAGCGAATCAAACGAAATGCCGCTCCTCCATTGTGCTGCCACCGTGTCGCCCTCGGCGCGCGCATGCTTTAGGTCCGCCGAGTCGAGCTTCGGACGAATCAGAATATGGCGCGCCTTCACTTCCGCGCCGTTCAGTCGATCGACGCGAATGATGTGGAAGCCGTACGTCGTTTCGATGACTGGGCTGAGGTCACCGGGGCGCAGCGCCCAGACCCAGCGATCGAACTCGGGCACATACGCGCCTCGACGCGCCCAGCCAAGATCGCCGCCTGTCTCCTTCGATGGATCCATCGACTCACGCTTCGCCAGGAGCTCGAAGTCGCCACCGCGCTTGATCTCGACGAGGATCGATTCTGCTTTTGTCCTCGCGATCGCCTTGGCCGCCGCCGAGGGCTTCACCGGGATGACGATCTGTCGAAACGTTACCGCAGCGGGGCGACGTGGTAGCATCGCCCGGTTCTTCTCGAACGCCTCCTTCACTTCCTCCTCGGTGACGTTCGCCGGCACGATCTTGTTGTCTTCGCGCAGCTTCGTCATCAACCGGCTGATCGTTTCGCGGCGACGATACTGGTCCGAGATCAAGCGCCGGTACTCCTCCGGCGTGCCGAGACCCGCCTTCGTGAGCTCAGTGCGAAACTCGGATTCGCTCGCGAAGCGCGCCCGAACGTCCTTCACCTGACGGTCGACCGTCGTCGTGACTTCGTTATCAGGTATCTCGATCTTGAGCTCCTTCGCCTTCTGGAGGAGAAGCTCTTCCTCGACCATCTCGTTGAGGATCTGTCGCTCCAGCGCGCGCATCTGCGCCGAATCGGTAGGGATCTGCAGGCCTTCCTGACGACGCTGGAGTATGCGCTCCTGAAGATCGAAGCGGGTGATCGGCTGATCGCCGACGATCGCCACGATGCGGTCGAGTGAGACCGGAGCGGTTATCGTCTGCGACGGTAGAGCGGGCAGCTGCGCGACCGCCCGACTCGATGGCATCGCCACGGTGGCGGCTACGAACGCAAGACCGACAATCGAAGTTTTCATCATATGCGGTGATCTACCCGAGTCGGGGCGCCGAAGGTCCTGCAATCGCAGAACCCTGACGCCCCGACGATTGCTGGAGCCTTATGGCCGCTGTGCCGGTGGCTGCGCCCCTGACGGTGGCAGTGGCACTTGCGACGGCGGCTGCGCGCCGCCTCCTGCGCCCGGCGGCGTACCAGGCAGCGGCACCTGCGACTTCGGCTGGTTGGCGGCGCGAGTGGAATCCGCCGTCGCGCGAATCTTCTGCGCGCGCTCGACTGCCCGATCGATGCCGGCAGCATTGATCGACCACTCGTACCGCGAGCGAAGAACCGTTGCGATCGGCTGCGGGATCGGTACCGGCTGCGCCTGCCCACCAAGGATTCTGTCGATGTAGCCCTCGATACGGCTCGCCGCGAGTCGCTCGCGCTCGGGCGCCGACTTCGCACTGTCGGCAAGCGACTTGGGATCGATGCCGAGCTGACTCTCCACCATCGAGACGAACTGGGAGAACTGCGAATAGAGCTGCGTCTGCTCCTCCGTGCTCAGCCCGATCTTGGCGCTATCTGCCTTCTGAAGCATGACCTCGCGCTGCGCGATGGAGCTCACGAATTGACGGACGAGCGAATCTGGCGCCTGCTGCAGCTGCCGAGTGACCTGCATGTTCGGCGGGAACGTCTCCAACCAACCGAGGAACTCGCGTGTGGTGAGGTCTCCACCCTTGTAGGTGGCGAGCACCGCGTCATCGTCATGATGCTTGCCGGGGTCGGTCGCTGCCGCCTTCGCGAGTGCCGGGCCATTCGACTTCACCTCGACCTTCGCGGCCTTGTCGAGATTCGCGAGGTATGTGCTGTCGGCCTTGCCGACCGCGACCTGCGAGTATGCCTGCTGATACTGCTCCTTCACCGCGGAGTACGGCAAACGCTGCACGATGTGAAAGCCGTAGGTCGTCTCTACAAGGGTCGGTGCGATCTGGCCCGGCTTGATCGCCGCTACGGCGTTGGAGAAGGCCGGAAGCATCCGGTCCTTGGGGAAGACACCCAGCGTGCCGCCGCGCTCTTTCGCGCCAGGCTCGCCGCTGTAGCGGCCGGCCATCTCCGCGAAGTTTGTGTTCGTGACCGTTGGAAGAACGCTCTGCGCCTTCTGGCGGACGGAATCTTTCTGCGAGGCAGTGGCCGCCGGCGGGAAGGAGAAGAGGATGTGCCGCGCGGCGTACAGATCGCCCTCCGCCTGGTTGTACGATGCCTCGCTGCCCGAATCGACCTTGAAGGTCTTGGTGAGCGAGTCCATGAACTTGCGGAGACGCGCGTTCTTGGTGACCGGCTCGACCGCCTTGTCGATGGCTTTCTTGTCGGTCAGGGAGTCGCCAACAGCCGCCGCGTGCGCGAGGAGCTGATAGTTGACCCAGAGATCGCCAACGATGTTGGCATTCTCTTTCGTGATCGGTACAGGGACCTTGGCGTTGCCGAGGAGGTCGGCGAGACGCGTGACGGAGAGCTCCTGCGATGCAGCACGTGAGGCAACGTCGACGTGCGCGGTGAGAGCCTCTTTGAGGCCGTCGCAGGCGCTGAGCCCGGTAACGAACGTTGTCGTCACCATGAACGCGGCCAGAGGGCGGAGACGCATGGAAGGAGGAGCTCCAGCAGTTGAAGGGCGAATGGACGGACAGGCGAGGGAGAGCGCGAAGCGCCCAAGAAGTGACCAGCGGCTGAGCCGGTTCCCGCTCAGGCGATGAGGCTACGCAACGCCCGGACGAGTCCGTCGAGCATCGGCGCTCCCCCGAGTCGCGTGAGCTTGAGTGACAGTGGGGAAGCCCGGCGCACGTCGGCCTGAAACTGCACTTCATGAAATGCCGCGGACAACCCCTTGATTCGGGGCGCCGCGGTGGCCCGAAAGTTAACACGGGCTTCGTCGCCGCGCACCAGGATGCCCTCGATGTCCAGCGTGCCGCCAATCAGGCGAAGCTGAGCAATTGCCAACATCGCCTCCGCTGGGGCCGGCAAGGCGCCAAATCGGTCGCGCAGCTCTCCCCTCAGCGTCTCCAACTCCATTGGATCTTCCACCCGAGAGAGGCGCCGATAGACATCGAGCTTGGCGTCCTGAGCCGCTACGTACTCGTCAGGCAGGAAGTTCGGCACGTCGACGGACACGTCGGCGGGGACCAACTTCGGCTTTCCGTCTCCTTGCATCAGCCGCCGAACCATGTCGTCGAGCATCCGCAGGTACAGATCGAATCCGACCGCCTGCACGAACCCGGATTGCTCCGGACCGAGAATATTGCCGGCGCCGCGCAGCTCCATGTCCTTGAGCGCGATGCGGTATCCCGCACCGAGCTCCGTGTGATGCTCGAGGATCGCAAGCCGCCGCTCGGCGTCCTGGTCGACGTTGTCCGGTACGAGCAGATAGCAGTACGCACGGCGATGCGAGCGACCGACGCGCCCGCGCAGCTGATAGAGTTGGGCCACCCCGAAATAGTCCGCTCGGCTCACGAACATGGTGTTCGCGTTGGGAACATCGAGGCCGGATTCCACGATCATGGTGGAGACCAGGACGTCGACGGCACCGCTCACGAAGCGATGCATCACGTCCTCGAGGTCGCGCTCGCGCATCTGCCCATGCGCGACGGCGATGCGGGCGCGTGGGACGATGCGCTGGATGTGGTCTGCGATGCCCTGAATGGTTTCAATGCGGTTGTGCACGAAGAAAACCTGGCCACCACGATCGAGCTCACGGGAAATCCCTTCCTCGATCAGGCCATCGTCCATCGGCTCGACATACGTGAGAACGGGCGATCGGTCGCGCGGCGGTGTCTGCATCAACGTCATGTCCCGCAGACCCGCGAGTGAGATGTGCAGCGTCCGCGGGATCGGCGTCGCCGTGAGCGTCAGTACGTCGGTGTCGAGCTTGAGTTGCTTCAGCCGCTCCTTGTGTTTCACGCCGAACCGATGCTCCTCATCCACGATGATGAGGCCGAGCGCCGAGAAGGTGACGTCAGGGCTGAGTAGACGATGCGTCCCGATGACGATGTCGACCTTTCCTTCCTTCAGCTCGCCCAAGACGGCGGTCTGCTCCTTTGCGGATTGGAAGCGGCTGAGCATCGCGACACGCATTGGAAAGTCAGCGAGGCGCTCGCCGAAGGTCCGCGCGTGCTGATCCGCCAGGATCGTGGTCGGCACGAGCACCGCGACCTGTCGGCCGGATTGAACCGCCTTGAACGCGGCGCGCACCGCGATCTCCGTTTTTCCGTAGCCGACGTCGCCTACCAGCAGACGGTCCATCGGACGCGGGCCTTCCATATCGGCCTTGACCTCCGCGGTCGCCTTGCGTTGATCGGGCGTATCCTCGAAGAGAAAGGACGACTCCAGCTGCCGCTGCCATGGTGTGTCCGGAACGTGAACAGGCCGCGACGCCATCTTTCGTCGCGCATACAGGTCGAGAAGCTCGATGGTCATCTCCTGAATCGCCGCTCGCGTTTTTTCGCGCTGCTGCGCCCAGCGCTTGCCGCCGAGCTTGTGCAGCCGCGGCGGCGGCGCGTCGTCGGTGATGTCGTCCGACGAGCGATAGCGTTCCAGTTGATCGATGCGGTAGAGCGGGACGTTCAGCCGGTCCCCGCCCTCGTATTCGACGACCGCCACCTCGATAGTGGACTGTCCGACGAAGATGGTTTCGATACCGCGATAGATGCCGACGCCGTGCTCGAGGTGTACCACATAATCGCCGGGTTTGATTGCCAGCGTGTCGAGCGCGATGCCGGTGGAATACTTTCTCGCGCGCCGGATCCGCCGCTCGCGCCGGAAGATCTCGTGGTCCGTGAGGATGCGGAGACCGGGATGCGAGCCGACGGGCGGAATGACGAAGCCACCATCGAGAACGCCGATGGTGAGGTGCGCGCGAGATGGCGCGTACTGTCCTTCCGTGAGCAGCTCATCCAGTCGCTCGCATTGCCCCTCGTTGTCACAGAGGATGACGGTCGTGAGCTCGTCGCGGACGATGCGCTGGAGGCGTTTGATGTCGCGGTCGATCGCTTCGGGCGCACGGATGGGGAATGCGACGTCCGGCTCCCCGTCTGTGGCGTCCAATGCCGCCACCGCCCCGAACGCGCGCAGCGCTTGCAACGCCTCGGCCGGCGGCGTAAACAGCTCGTCACGCGACGGTACATCTTCGCCGCGTCTTCGGGCGAGATCGATGTGATGTTGCGCGTCGTCCCACGTCCGTCGCAGCTCGGGCTCGATGTGCGAGCCGCGTGGCATGAACAGAATCGTATCCGGCGGAAAGAGCGAGGTGATCGAAAGTCGCTCGAATGATTCCGCTTCGTCCCGAACGTGGCCATCGACCGGCAGCACGAGTGCAAGGTCTACCGTGCGTGTGGAGCGTTGGCTGCTGATGTCGAAGTGGCGGAGGTCCACGATCTCGTCGCCCCAGAATTCCGCCCTCACCGGCTCCGCCATGCCGAAGCTGTAGACGTCGAAGATGCCGCCGCGCAGACTGAACTGCGCGACGTCCTCGACCATCGGCACGCGCTCGAATCCAATGGACTCGAGATGGGCAACGAGATCGCCGAGGCGGTGCACGCCGCCTTTGCGCAGCTCGACGCGGAGGTCGCGCAGCGCGCGCGGCATGCGCGTGCGCTCGAGCAACGCGCGAGCGGTCGTGAGCAGCACCCGGATGTCGCCGCGAATCAATCGCTCCAGCGTCTCGACACGCTCTCCGGCGACTTCCATGTGCGGCTCAGCCTCGCCAAACCCCTCGCGCGGCGGATACAGCGCCGTCGGCGTGTCTTCGAGCAACGCCTCGAGATCGGCGAGCCAACGCTCTGCCTCGGCAACGCCGTCCGTCGCAACGACGAAGAAGCGTGTGTTCAGCCTGCGCGCGAGCGTCGCCAATAACACCGCATCGGCGGAGCCCGGAAGTCCCGCGGCCGTGAGGCGCTGACCCGGAACCGGCAGCGTGTTGAGCAACCGCGCAAAGGCGGGAAGCCGCTCCGTCGCGTCAAGAAGCGTAGTGAGTGCCATGCGAGTACCGGGACCTCAGCGCCTACGACGCAGTCACGTGGTCACGCGGCCTGCCGACGCCCACGACCGACCATCGCCGCTTCGACTGCGAGGAGCACTAGCGCCGAGATGAGCAGCGGCACCGCAATGGGACGCCGCGCCGCGGAGCGGAACGCCATGGTCGTCCACGCCGCACGGTCAGCCGCGGCAAGCGAGTTTCGGGCTTTCACGCGTCCCGTGATGTCCTTGCTCGTCGTGCGGTCGAGCACCGACTCGTTCTGGTCAGGATCCACGACGAGTGCTCCTACCCGACGTCCGGCGCGCTCCAGGAAATACACGCCCGCTTGAGCGGGCGCCTCGAAATCTTCGCCAAGCGTCACCCGAGCTCCGCTCGAGGATTCCATCGCGTCAGCCCAACGCGGACGTGTGATCCGCTCACTCGGCGTGGCTTCAACGACCTCTCCTGGCTCGCCTACGAGGCGTTCCGTGAGCATCTCCGCCAACCAAGGAATGAATGCCGCCCGGATCGGAAAGTTCGTTGCGTCTGGCGTGATGGGCGACGCAAGCAGCACATAGCGCGGGCCCGCCACGATCCAGGGCTCACGGCCGACCGTCGCCAGAGTATCGGCATCTGCACCGCTCTGCGCCACGAGCTCGTACCGGAGAGACGCGGTCACGTCGCCGAGATCAGCAGCCGTGGGCGCGCCGGCTGGCGCAGCGTTCGCCGCGTTGTCAGTGGCGGGCCGCGATGCGGTCGCGATTGCCCTGTCCGTCACTGCCGCTTCGCCTCGCCGCACCGCGCCAAAACGCCACGGAATGTTCGCCCGCTCGAGGGCACGATTGGCGGCACCGAGCCGCACTGGATCGCTGGGCGCGAGCACGAGCACTGGCAACGACGACAGCTCGTCTGCCGACACCACGCCGATGTCGCGGCCTTCGGCAATCCGCCCGCTCGCGCGAAGCACGTCAACCGCGCTCTTCACGAAAGGACCTGCGGCGGCGGAAACGTTGACGCCCGGCGCCGGCCCGATCCAGAGTGCGAAGTGGCGCACGTTGTCGCCAGGAAGCTCGTCCGGCTCCAGCTCCACCGTTCCTGCCAACCAGCCGCGCTCCGGCGGCGCCGCGTGGATCACGATCTCCTCGTTAGCGGCGGCGGTACCGCGTGCAAGCGACCGACCACCGAGGTTGATGCGATACGTCGCCGAGTCGCGTGTCATGAGCCGTGCTGCCACGGCACCACGTGGCGTCCATCGCTCTGGCCGCGCGTCGGCCGCAAGAACTGCGCGATTGGTCGGAGGCGCTCCGGCGGCCAACCATAGAAGAAGCTGCACATCTCCAAGCTCGGCGTCGAAGGACCACGCCGTACGTTGCCCATCGCTCAGCACCGCGACCTGACGAGAATCGATACCCGATGCGCGCACTGCACCCGACGCGCGCGCCAACGCCAGCCGAAGATCGCCGGCCCCGGAAAGCGAGCCAACGCGCTCGAGCTCCTCGCGCAAAACACTGGCGCTCCCGCCGCGAACGCGACCATCGGCGGTCACCAGCCAGAGACGATCGTTCGGCGTTGCTTGTGCCAGCGCGTCGCGCGCCATGCCTCGGAATTGCTCGAGCAGTGGACGGCCGTCGACGATCGCACTGGTGCTGAGCGAGTTGTCCAACACGATCGCGAGCGCAGTCGGTCCGTGGCCCGCACCTGCCCACAACGCCACTGGCCGTGCGGCGGCGAGGGCAACCAAGAGCACGATTGCGACGCGCAGAAGCATCAACAACAGGTTTCGGAGCTTGAGCGAGCGGCTGTGCTCCTGCTCCGCACGGGCGAGATACCGTGCAGCCGGAAACTCGACGCGAGTTCCAATGCGTCTGCGGAGCAGATGGATGAGCAGCGGGACCGCGGCCGCGCCAGCCAGCGCGAGCCAGAGAGGCGCGAGGAAGCTCACGATGTCGTCGGTGTCGTCACGGGAGTGCTTGCCGCGCGGCGAACGCGCGCCGGAGTGGAACACCGAAAGGTGCATCCGTGGAGATCAGCTCGTAGCCCGCGCCGAGCGACGTGAGCATCGAGCGCCACTCCACGATCACTTCCTCCACCGTCTGACGATACGCCGCGCGCACGTCAGCGACACTCGCGGCTACCTCGAGTGCGCTCTCCGGATCGACGAAGAGGCCTTCCCCGCTCGATGGCAGATCGCGCTCGGCCGGATCCATGAGATGGAACACCGTGACGTCGTGGCCAGCGGCGCGCAGACCCCGGATCGCGCGCTCCACATCAGGGATATCCATCAGCAAATCCGAGATGAGCACGATCATTCCCCGGCGATTGATGAGCCGTGCGGCCTGCTCGAGCGCCTTCGGGGCGCTGGACGCTCGGCCCGCACCGGGCTCCTCGAGCGCCGCGATCACGCGTCGCCACTGCCCTGACCGCGCGCGCGGCGGGATTGCGCTTCGCACCTGGTCGTCGAATCGGACGAGTCCCACCGCATCGCGTTGACGTAAGAGAAGCAGGGCGAGAGCGGCGGTGAGCGTTTCCGCGTACGCCAGCTTCGTGAGGCGTGCGGGCGGTGGAGCGTCGCCGCCTCCACCAAGTGTCTTCAACTGCGCGCCGCTCCAGGCCATGGAGCGGCTGACGTCGAGAACGACGGACGCGCGCAGGTTCGTCTCCTCTTCGTACTGCTTGACGACCCAGCGGTCGGAGCGGGCGGCGATCTTCCAATCGATGTAGCGGAGGTCGTCGCCTGGCTGGTAGGGCCGATATTCGGCGAACTCGACGGAGAAGCCTTTCCGCGCAGAGCGATGGAGACCGGTCATGAAGCCGTCGACGATCCAGCGCGCGACGATTTCGATGCGGCCGAGCGCGGCGAGGCTCGCCGGGTCGAACAGGTCGGCGCGCAACGCATGCGCAGCAGTGCCAGCGTCCATGAAGGCGGAAAAGCTAGACAGCGCGGGTACAGGGGTCAATTATGAGAAAGGGCGCTGAGTCGTCGTGTCGACGACGGCGCCGAGCAAAAGATGACGGCAACGCTAGCTGCCTCTTGCGCGTAGAAAGTCTGCATGCCTATTTGTATACAACAACCTCGCCGGAGATGTTGTTATGCGCGTTAGAGGCCTTGGGGTGTTTCGGCCAGCGATTGGAATTCTTGTCGTAAGCGCAAGCGCATGCGCATCGGGAAGTCAGCTGGGGCAGCGCTCATCCAGCGGCGGGACGCAGGTTGATCGCGCTGCGGCCAAGACCCACTGGAAGCAGGTGCGTGATTCGCTAGCGGCGCAAACCCTCGCGGAAAGCGAAGGGCCGCGGGTGTCGGTGCAAGTGAATCTCGACGGGGCGAGCGGCAGCCGCCGGGTCCAGGCCACTTTCCACATGTACGACGATGGCTACGTGCTCGTCGGCCATCTGGGCGCGGACGGTCGCGTGCGCGTGGTGTTCCCCACTTCGCCTGACGACGACGGCTTCGTGCAGGGCGACAAGATCTACCATGTTCCCAACTTCTTCGCGGGCTTCACCGAGGAATATCGGTGGCGTCGGGCAACGGACGGTTACCACAGCGTTCAGAGCCGGCGGGACTCGTATGACGGCGGCATCGGCTACGTGTTCGTCATCGCCTCCTGGCGGCCGATGCGCTTCGACCGGATGACGAACGCTGGGAAATGGGAGACGTACGAGGTTTCGGACGTTCGCTACATGGCGGATCCGCGCGAGGCGATCGACGAGCTCGCGAGTGTGCTCGCTGGCGACAACCGCGAGGCCTACACGATCGAGTATGCGTCGTACACGAAGACGAATTACGGCGCGTTGTCTTTCGCGACGATCGACCGTTGCAACACTGCCGCCCGGTACGGCTATGAGCTGTGGTTGGCATCGAGCGCCTTGGGATTCTCGCCCTGGTCCTCTTTCGGACTCGGCGGATTTGGATTCGGTGGGTATGGTAGCGACGTGCTCGGCTGCGGCTCGTATGGGAATTCGCGCTACTCGTATGCGTATGTCCGTCCGCCTTACGGCAGTCCGTTCAACAACCCCTCGCCGACTCCGCCGATCATCACACCTGGAAACCCGGGTCCTCCACCGAAGATTCCGCCACGTCCGCGGGAGCCAGGCGACTCAGTCGGCGCACCGGGCGATCCTGGTGGCGATGTGCTCGACCCGGTTCGGAGACCACGCACGTCGCCAGCGGACAAGCCGGCCGAATCGAGCCCGGCGCTCAACGATTACCGTCGCCGTGGCCTCGTCGCGGAAGACGCGAGAGGCAGCATCCCGCGCGAAGCGAGGAAGCGTCCCACGACAACATTCGGCGAGAGCGGGCAGACGCGACCCAGCATCCAGGAGATGCTGACGAACAGGAGAAATGAGGAAGCGGCGACGCGGCGCGGCGCTCGCAGTGATGGCGCGTATGGTGGATACCGCGGCAACGTCGACCGCCGCGGCGAGTCTCCCGCGCAGACGACGACGTCGGACGTGTATCGCGGCCGGCCCGCCCGTGGCCATTCCAATGATGCGCCTGCGTATCAGCCGAGCGGCTCTGGCACGACTCGGCAAGGCGGCAGTGGATCCGTATACTCGCCGCGCGGTCAGGAGCAAGGAGCGCGAGGCGGCGAAGTGCGTGGTCAATCACGTGGTGAGACGCACAGCACGCCGCGAAGCGAGCCTCGGAGTGAACCGCAGCGCGCGCAGCCCAGCTCTCCTCCGCCTTCTTCGCCGCCGCCCCGACAAGCACCATCCGCACCCGCCGCCGAGCGCAAGCCGCAAGGGTGATCGGCGGAACACAGTGACCCGTCAACAGACCGCGCGTCCCGAAAAGGACGCGCGGTCTTCGCTTGTGGCCTGCGTTGGGTGAGTCTCTCACGGTGGCTATATTTTGACGTCGCAATCGTTTTCATCGTTTTCACCGAAGAGTCCGCATTGAAGCTCGACCATATTCGTAACTTCTGCATCGTCGCCCACATCGACCATGGAAAGTCGACGCTGGCCGACCGCCTGATCGAGGCGACCGGCACGCTGCAGAAGCGTGAGATGAAGGAGCAGGTGCTCGACACGCTCGATCTCGAGCGTGAGCGTGGCATTACCATCAAGTTGAACGCGGTGCGGATGTCGTACGCGGCGCCGAGTGGCGAATCGTACGAGCTCAACCTCATCGATACGCCGGGACACGTCGACTTCACGTACGAGGTGTCCCGCTCGCTCGCCGCCTGCGAGGGTGCAATCCTCGTTGTGGATGCCTCACAAGGCATCCAGGCGCAAACGCTCTCCAATCTGTTTCTCGCGCTGGACGCAGGCCTCGAGATCATTCCGGTTCTGAACAAGATCGACCTGCCGGGCGCGGAGCCCGAACGGCGCAAGCAGGAAGTGCACGACCTCATCGGCGCTGATCCTGACGACATTCTGCTCGTGAGCGCGAAGGAAGGCTTGGGCATTCCTGAGCTGCTGGAGGCGATCGTCGCGCGCGTGCCGGCGCCCATCGGCGATCCTGACGCTCCGCTGCGCGCGCTGATCTTCGACTCGTACTACGACCGCTATCGGGGCGCGATCCCGAGCGTGCGCGTCGTGGACGGCGTGATGCGCCGCGGGACGAAGATCGTGTTCGCGGCCGGCGGTGCGAATGCCGCGGGAAGTGGCAACGCGTACGAGGTTGCGGAGATTGGATACAACCAGCTTCGTCAAGTGCAGGCAGACGAGCTCGGGCCGGGCGAGGTCGGCTACGTCGTGGCCAACGTACGCAGCGTGAAAGAGACGCGCGCCGGCGACACGATCATGGACGCGACGAATCGCGCCGCCGAGCCGCTGCCAGGGTACAAGGACGTGCACTCGATGGTGTTCGCGGGTCTGTATCCCACGGACACTCAGCAGTACGAGACCCTCCGCGACGCGCTCGAGAAGCTTCAGCTCAACGATGCGTCACTGCATTACGAGCCCGAGACGTCGACGGCGCTTGGCTTCGGCTTCCGCTGCGGCTTCCTGGGGCTGCTGCACATGGAGATCGTGCAGGAGCGACTCGAGCGCGAGTTCGATCTCGACCTCGTGACGACGGTGCCGAACGTGGAGTACCACGTCTATCACACCGACGGCACGATGGAGCTGCTCGAGAGTCCGTCGAAGCTGCCGGATGCCGGCAGCATCGACCGCATCGAGGAACCGTACGTCAAGGCGCGCATCATGGCTCCGGCCGAGTACATCGGCCCGATCATGACGCTCGGGACCGAGCGGCGCGGCGTCTACAAGAACATGACGTACCTGGACACGCAGCGCGTGGAGTTCGACTGGGAGTTTCCGCTCGCCGAGATCATTCTGGATTTCTTCGACAAGCTGAAGACGATCAGTCGCGGGTACGCGAGCTTGGACTACGACATGCTCGAGTACCGCGAGAGCGATCTGGTGAAGCTGGATATGCTCATCAACGGCGATCCAATCGACGCCTTCTCGGTGATCATCCACCGCGACAAGTCGTATGAATGGGGCCGAAAGATCGCGGATAAATTGAAGGAGCTGATTCCGCGACAACTCTTCGAGGTTGCCATCCAGGCCGCGATCGGGAACAAAGTGATCGCGCGCTCCTCGGTGAAGGCGTTGCGGAAGGACGTGCTCGCGAAGTGCTACGGCGGCGACATCACGCGAAAGCGCAAGCTGTTGGAGAAGCAGAAGGAAGGTAAGAAGCGCATGAAGCAGGTTGGATCCGTGGAAATTCCGCAGGAGGCGTTTCTGGCAGTCCTCCAGGTCGATTGAGAGATCGGAGACGAGGTGGGTGATGGGTGATCCGTGAGCATCGCTCGCGGATCGTCCATCACCCATCGCCTATTGTATGCGCGCTCTCGTCATCCAGACTTCGTTTCTTGGGGACACCGTCCTCACGACGCCACTCCTCGGCTATCTCGCCGCACGCGGAGCGGTCGATGTTCTCGTGACGCCCGCATCGGCGGCGCTGCTGGCAAACAATCCGGACGTCGGCGAGACCATCGTCTTCGACAAACGCGCGGCGGACCGCGGCGCCGCCGGATTTCTGCGTCTGGCCGCCCAACTGCGAGCGCGCGATTACGATGTGGCGTACCTCGCGCAGGGATCGCTTCGGAGCGGCGCGCTTGCACTCGCGTCGCGCATTCCGCGACGGGTTGGCTTCGTCACCTCTTCCGGAAGACCCTTCTACACGCATCGCGTACCCGCGCCTGACAACGATCACCATGCCGCGCGTCTGTTGCGGCTCGCGATGTGGGAACGTGGCGCTGAGCCATCGGAGGAGATGCTGCAGCCGCGTCTTTTTCCAGGGGAAGCGGAGCGCAGTGCCGTAGACGCGCTGTTCCTCGAGCGCGGGTGGAGTGGTGAGTCCTTCGTGACGCTGGCACCTGGCAGCGTGTGGGCCACGAAGCGGTGGCCATTTTACGCCGAGCTCGCGCGACTGCTCGCCGCGGAAGCACCGCTGGTCGTCGTCGGATCGTCTGCCGACACGCCGCTGGCGCAAGAGATCATCGCTGCAGCGGGTGATCGCGTGCTCGATGCCACGGGGCGACTCACGCTTCTCGGCTCCGCAGAGCTCATCGGACGCGCGACGGCGCTCGTCACCAACGACTCCGCGCCGCAGCACCTTGCGTCGGCGATGGGCACACCCACCGTGGCTATCTTCGGTCCGACGGTTCCGGAATTCGGCTTCGGACCACTGGCGCCCAAGGCTGTAGTCGCGGGGCGCCGCGATCTTCCCTGTCGTCCGTGCGATCGGCATGGGCCGAAGCAATGCCCTCTTCGCCACTGGCGCTGCATGCGCGAAATTACACCCGAGCATGTGGCCGAGCTGCTGCACCATCTTCTTCCCGTACGCCCTGGCGTCCCTCCCTCCCTCTGATCATGGCGAGCAAGAAGCGGCAGCGGTACATCGTGGGTGTGGATCTGGGAGGGACGAACATCGTGGCCGGCGCGATGTCGGAAGATGGCGCACACCATTTCGGCATGCGCTCGATCCCGACCAGCGCCGAGCAAGGTGCAGAATCCGTCGCCGACCGCATCGCCGGCCTCATCGAGGGCGTCATCCTCGACACCATGGCGCAGACGGATGCGCATCGCCGTGAGTTCATCGGCGTCGGCGTCGGCGCGCCGGGACCTCTCGACCGCGAACGCGGCGTCGTGATCGTCGCGCCGAATCTTGGCTGGCGAGATTTCCCGCTGCGCGACCGTATCACCGAGCGGCTCGGGCTCCCGGCGACGCTCGACAATGACGCGAACTGCGCCACGGTCGGTGAGTGGTGGCAGGGTGCCGCGCGGGGCGGACGTAACGTCGTCGGCATGACGATCGGTACGGGAATCGGCGGCGGGTTGATCATCGACGGACAGCTGTTCCATGGCTCGTCCGACGTTGCCGGCGAGATCGGTCACACGACCATCGACCTCAATGGCCGACACTGCAAGTGCGGCAACTACGGCTGTCTCGAGGCATACGCTTCGGGCCCCGCGATCGCGACGCGCGCCCGCGAAGTGCTCGTGCGCGAGGAGAGCGCGTCCATTCTGCCAAGTATGGTGAGCGGACGTCTCGACACGATCACGGCGGAGACGGTTTATGATGCGGCAAAGAAGGGCGACGCTGTGGCGAACGAGATCGTGCGCGACACAGCGCGGTACCTCGGCGCGGGCGTTGCGAATCTGCTCAACATCTTCAACGCGGATGTCGTGGTGATTGCCGGCGGCGTGACGCAAGCCGGCGAGGCGCTGTTCGGTCCATTACAAGCGGAGGTGCGGCGGCGCGCGTTCAGGCCAGCCGTCGAAGCCGCGCGAATCGTACCTGGTGAGCTGCCGGGCACCGCGGGCGTCGTCGGCGCGGTGGCGACCTTCAAGTTCCAGCACGTGGGCCATCTCTGAAGCACGAGTGGCTTCCCCGTTGACTCGGCCCAAGCGCCTCGGTGTCATCGGCACGTTCGTGTGGGACGTGATCCATGGACGCGATCCACGCAACGCGCCGGTCGAGGAGTGGGGCGGTATCTCGTATGCGCTCGGAGGACTCGACGCCGCGCTCCCCTCCGATTGGGAGATCGTGCCGATCATGAAAGTCGGGGAAGATCTGGCAGTGCGCGCGAGAGACTTTCTTCGCGGTCTCCGCCGCATTGCCTCCGACGCGGCATTGATCGAGGTGCCCTACCCCAACAATCGGGTCGAGCTGCGTTACTACTCCGAGGAGCGCCGGAGCGAGTTCCTCACCGGCGGCGTGCCTGGCTGGAGCTGGCAGGCACTCAAGCCCATGCTCGAGCTCGCACAGATCGACGCGCTGTACATCAACTTCTTGAGTGGCTGGGAGCTCGATCTCGAGACGGCGCAGCTCATACGACAACACTTTCGCGGGCCGATCTACTGTGACTTGCACATGCTCGTCATGGCTGTTCAGCCTGACGGGCTGCGCACGCCGCGGCCCTTGCCGAATGTTGCGGACTGGTGCGCGTGCTTCGACATCCTTCAGGTGAACGAAGACGAGCTCGCGATGATGGCGCCGGACCCGATGGCGCTTTCCGCGACGGCCCTCGCTGCTGGTGTCTCTTGTCTCGTCGTGACCCTCGGCAAGCGCGGCGCGGTGTATTTCGCCGCGCCGCGCTTCGAGACGCTCGCGGATCTTCCGCCGCGTGGCGGCTTGGCAACGGGGCCGCGCGGCAGCACAGGCGCGCTCGGCGCGGTGCGCACCGCGCTCGTGCCCGCCGTTCCGGCACGGGTCGACGAAATGAACAGCGATCCCACGGGCTGCGGGGACGTATGGGGCGCAACCCATTTCTCCCGGCTGGTCGCCGGTGATAAGTTCCTCGACGCCATCCTCGCGGCGCACCGCGCCGCCGCCCGCAACGTCGAACACCGGGGCGCCACCGGCCTCGCCAACTTCCTGCGCGGAGAGCTCAGCCTCACGTGACGAACGTCATCAACGTTCCGCCAACGCTCGACGATCATACGTTCGAGGAGGTCCTGAGACAGGTGACAGCTCTCCCCAGCGATGCAAAGCTCTTGATCGACGCCCGGCACGCGCGGTGGGCATCTCCGTACGGGCTCACGGCGTTGCTCACGCTGGCGCAAACACGCGCGGAGCGGCCGGCCTTTGCCGCGCCGGAGCTCGAAGAGACTGCGTCGTACTGGGCCCGAGCAGGATTCTTCCGGCATGCCGAGGAGCTCTACGATATCCACGGGACGTACCCCAAGCGCGCGGGCGCGAGCGATTCGAACGTCCTGCTGGAGATCACCTCGGTCTCGGGGAGCGAGGATGTGCACGAAGTCGTCGGTCGCATCCAGCAGAAGGCGCAGGGTATCCTTCGCGAGCTGAATCTCGACGCTAAGGCCACGGTAGGCTTCGCGATGACCCTTTCCGAGATCTGCCAGAACATCGTCGAGCACGCGGGTCGCGGCGGGTGGGTGATGGTACAGACCTATCGCTGGACCAAACGGCTCGGCCGTCGCGTCGTCGTGATCGCCGTCTGTGACGCGGGTGTGGGCTTTCGCGCGTCCTTGGAGAGCGCGCCCGGGAAGGAGCGTGGCGATCGTTGGGATGATGCGGCGGCGCTCGAGGACGCGGTCATTCGCGGCGTGAGCCGCTTTCGCGATCCCGGCCGCGGACAGGGGCTCGCGGGCGTCCGGCGCTATCTCGGCCGCTGGCAGGGGAAGCTCTCCGTGCGCAGCGGCACGGCACGAATTGGTATCGTGCCGGACTGGGATGACGACGTGCCGCTCGTGGAACATCTGGCTCCCTTCGCGGGATCTCAGGTGCAGGTGACGATTCCGGAGCGCGTGGCCGTCGGTGCGACCGCGACCGCATCGCGGGTGGCACAGCGATGATGAATCACATCGACCTCAGCACCATGCTGCGGAAAACCGTGGCGTGCGACCTCTATTCGAACCTGGTGACACGTCCGACCGGCGCCGCCGTGCGTCGTCAGATCGAGGCGATGCTGAGCGAGACGCTGGAGCGCACGCTGACGGTCATCGACTTCTCGCACGTGTCGATGATCGATTTCTCGTGCGCCGATGAGGTGATCGCGAAGCTGCTGTTAGTGTACTGCGCCGAGTCACCGCCGCACGACGCGTATTTCGTGTTTCGGGGGGTGACGGAGGAGCACTGGGAGGCCATCGAGGCGGTGCTCGAGAGACATGGCCTGGCACTGCTCATCGAGCAGGACCAGGGCGTGCAAGTAGTAGGCGTCCTCCCGGACGAGGAGCGGCGCACCTGGAATACTGTCTACCGCGTGGGATGCGTCGACACGGCGGATCTCGCGGACCTCCTGGGAGAAGAGCCTACGGAAGTGCAGCGCGCGCTCGATGCGCTGTGGCGTCGACGACTGGTGATGAAGCTCGACGGAGGCTATGTCGCCGTTGGGGGAGGAAGCCATGGTAGCTGATGATGCGATTCACCGGCCCTTGCTCGTTGCGCAGCTCATTGCCACGCGCAATGGCGATGCGGAGCGCGGCCCCGCAGTGTTTCTGCACGCGGATGACGCGCAGTTCCGACTGCTCATCGATGGGGAGCTCGCGTGGGTGTACGGTCCCCGCCGTCACGAGCTGGCCACGGTACACGTCAGTGACCAGGTGATACGCGGCGAAGTCGTTCTGCGAGACGTGCTGGGCGCCGCCCCGGCGGAGATCGTGCGCGTGATCAAGCCAGACCTCGACAACCGGGGACGCCGGGGCGCCCTCGCCTAAGGAAGGCTCAATGGCGAACCGACGACAGCGGCCGCTCTCCCTCCCAACGCTCGCGCTCCATGCGGGCACGGATACCCCCGAGACGGACACGCCAGTGGTGTCTCCGCTGTACCAGTCGGTCAATTTCATTCAGGAAGTTGGCACGGCGCAGGGATTACGATATCCGCGGTATGGCAACGCGCCTAACGCCGAGATGGTGCAGCGACGCCTGGCCGCGCTCGAGGGCGCGGAAGCGGCGGTGCTGTTGTCGAGCGGTCAGGGCGCAACCGCGTGTGCATTGCTTGCGCTGCTGCGGCCTGGCGATCATCTGCTCGCGAGCGGCTGGATCTACGGCGGCACTCGGCAGCTCCTCCTGCAAGAATTCGCGACGCTGGGCATCGACGTCACCCTCGTCGACCCCACGGAAACGCGCATCTGGCGGCGCAAGATGCGTAAGGAGACCCGAGCGGTCTTCCTGGAGACGCCCGTCAATCCAACATGCCGCGTGCTGGACCTGCGGCCGGTGAGCTACTTCACCAAAGAATCGGGAATCGCGCTCGTCATCGATTCCACCTTCGCGAGCCCCGTGAACCTTCGGCCGATCGAACACGGCGCCGACGTGGTGATTCATTCCGCCACCAAGTTCTTGAATGGCCACCATGACGTGCTCGGTGGCGTCGTCTGCGGCACCGATGCTTACGTCGAGGAAGTCCGGCAGAAGATGACGCTCTGGGGTCAGGCACCCGACCCCTTCGCCGCGTGGTTTCTGGAGCGCGGCCTGAAGACGCTCGACGTGCGCGTACGCCGGCAGAACGAGAACGCGATGAAGATCGCGGAGTGGTGCAGCGATCGGAAGGAAATCAAGCGCGTTCACTATCCCGGATTGCCCGCCCATCCCGATCACGAAATCGCTCGCACGCTTCTTGACGGGTTCGGCGGTATGATGGCCATTGAGATCGCCGGCGGCGCACGCGCCTCCGACAAGTTTTTGCGCAAGCTCAAGCTCTTTCGTCACGCCCCCAGCTTGGGTGGTGTGGACTCGCTCGTTTCCGAACCCCGCTTCTCGTCACATGCGCACCTGAGCACCGAGGAGCGGCAGCGGGCCGGAGTTCCGGACGGATTCCTCCGACTCAGCATCGGCATCGAATCCGCCGACGACCTGATTGCCGACATCGAGCAGGCGCTCCCGTGATGTCACCCTTCCCCACGGGGCGGTCCCGTACATGACCGAGATGCTGCGCACTCCGTTGCTGGCGGATCGCCGGCGCCTCGAGCGACGCACCAACGAGCGCCTTGCGGAGCTCACGCTGCCCGAGCTGCGGCGGATGATCATCACGACCACGCTCCTGCTGATCGTCTTCCTGCTCTTTCTGTGGATGGTGCGGACCGTCATCATCGCCACGATCCTCGGCGTGGTGGTGGCCGCGTATCTCCGTCCCTTCTACAAGCGGCTGCTCGCCCGGTTACCGAGCACCACCGCGTCGGCGATCCTGACATTGCTGCTGCTCATCGTCCCGATCATCGCGCTCCTCATTTACAGCTATACCGAGATCGCCGAAGTCGCGCGGTACGTGGAAACGCATCGCTCGGAGATCGCAGCAAAGATCGACATCGCCCTCCATCGCCTGGTGTTTCTGAAGAATGCGAATACCGGCCAGACGATCGAGCGGTGGGTGCTCCTTGCGTCCAATTACGGCGCGAGCATCCCGAGCGCGATTCGCGGCGCGCTGGGCACGTTCGCCATCGCCGCGACGATTTTTGTATTCACCGCGTTTTATTTCATGGTGGACGCGGAGCGGATCGGCGCCTACGTACGCAGCAAGATCGCGTCGCGTTACGTGGAGCTCGTCAGTGCGCTCGAGAGCAACGTGCGAGGCGTTCTGTACGGCGCCATCTACTCGACGTTCCTCACCCAGGCGATCAAATCGGTGATCATCCTCGCCATGAACCTGATGTTCCAGGTCCCCCTTGCCGGCGTGCTCGCGATCCTCTCGTTCATCATCGGATTCTTTCCCATCGTCGGATCCTGGAGCGTCTACGTCCCCGTGGCCGCGTGGCTGGCCGTTTTCCGCGACGCTCCGGGCCAGGCCCTGATCGTGCTCGCGGTGGGCTTCTTCGTGAACACCATCTACATCTCCACCTACCTTCGCCCGAAGATCGCCGCGGAGCGGTCGCGGGTGCTGAACTTCTACTGGATGTTGGTGGGATTGGTGACCGGTGTGTACACCTTCGGGTTAGTCGGCATTCTGCTGGGTCCGATCGTCATCGGGCTCCTGAAGGCGATCCTGGACACCGTGACGACCTCGACCTGGCAACTGGTGGACTCGGACGGTGACGTTCTGACCGATGCCGCGTCCGTCAGTAAGCCATGATTCGATTCACCAAAGTTTCCAAGGTTTACCAGCGCTCCGGTTCGGCCCTCCTCGACGTCAGCTTCCACGTCGCGCGGGGGGAGTTCGTGTTTCTCACCGGCCCGAGCGGCGCCGGCAAGAGCACGATTCTGAAGCTGATCTTCATGGAGGAGCGACCCACCAGCGGCGACGTCCGCGTCGCAGGGTTCAGCTCCAGCAGCATTCGGCAACGGGAGATCGCCGGCCTTCGGCGCAAGCTGGGCATCGTCTTCCAGGATTTCCGCTTGCTCGAGGACCGCACCGCGGAAGCCAACGTCGGCTTCGCCCTCGAGGTCACGGGCACCCCGCGGGCAAGCATTCCCGCCAAAGTGAGCCGCGCGTTGGCGCAGGTGGGCCTGGCGTCAAAGGGCAGCTCCTATCCCCGCGAGCTTTCCGGCGGCGAGCAACAGCGCGTGGCGATCGCACGGGCGCTGGTGAACGATCCGCTCCTGCTGGTTGCCGATGAGCCAACCGGCAACCTCGACGAGCGTGCAACCCGGGGCGTGTTCCAACTGCTCCGCGAGATCAACGCGAGCGGAACGGCGGTCCTCATGGCGACGCACAACCTCGAGCTGATTCGCCGCTCCGACTACCGCACGATCGAGCTGGACCACGGCCAGATCGTCTTCGATTCCGCCGAGGCAGCCCGTACTGCCATCGAACGCAGCGCCCTCGAGCGCTTCGCCGAGTAGCGCTCGCAACCCAGGTCTCTCATGCCGGCAGCACGTGACGCGATGTTCGCCTTCCGGCGCGCTCCCCTTCTGAGCGTGCTGAGCATCACCACGATCGCCTTCTCCCTCTTCGCGGTAGGATTGTTCGGTCTCGTCGTGCTCAACATCCGGCGAGCGCTCGACCGCGTCGAGGAGCGTGTCGAGATCCGCGCCTTCATCGCCGAGAAGACGCCGGTGGAAGCATTGGCGCTGGCCGCCGTCGACGTCGGCAAGTTTCCGGAAGTGCAGCGCGTCGATCTCGTGACGCAGGAGGACGCGCTCGAGCGTGCGCGCAAGGAGCTCGGCGAGTTCCGCGACGTGTTCGAGGCGGAGTTTCTCCCCGCGTCGCTCGATGTGCGGATGAAGCCGGGGTTCCGCGATCCAGCGAGCGTGCGCAGTGTCGCCAATAGGCTACGCGCCCTCGAGTTCGTCGAGGACATCCGCTTCGGCGAAGAGTGGATCACACAGCTGTACCGCCTGCGGAACATCGCCGGTGTCGCGGGGATCGCGCTGGGTCTCGCGTTCGCCGCCGTGGCGGTGATCATCATCGGTGCGACGATCCGGATGGCCGTGCTCGCGCGCAGCCGCGAGATCTCGATCATGCGGCTTGTCGGCGCAACGGACGGCTACGTGCGCCGCCCATTCCTCATCGAGGGCTTCCTGAAAGGGATTCTCGGTGGCCTGCTCGCGCTCGTTCTGACCTGGATGGCGATGCGGATGGTGGAGGGATATCTGAACTTCCAGACCGTCTTCTTCGATCAGCGGCTTGCGGTCGTCGGCATCGTGTGCGGCGCCACGATCGGCCTGCTCGGAAGCGCGGTGTCGGTCGGGCGTCACCTGAGGCGGGTG
>JADMIO011385370.1_pt1 | contig 32085 bp, 26 predicted proteins | sample 8958161 | NCBI WGS metagenome assembly JADMIO01 (sample SAMN16585339, study PRJNA669376) | soil metagenome | isolation source: Crop rotation soil | place: USA: Cullars Rotation, Alabama | collected 2011
CGCCGGTGGGGCACCGGCGGCACGCGCCGCCCGCCCGGCCGCGCCCGGCGGAACGCCGGCCACCTCTCGACCGATCGGCCCGCCGCGTCCCGCGGGCCCGATGGTCGCCCCGCCGCCGCCGTCCCGCCCGGCCGGCCCGCAGCGGGCGGCCAGCCCCGTCGCACCGCCGCCTCCGGCCGAACACGACTACGCACCGCCGCCGCCCGTCGAGGGCGTCGCCATTCAGCTCGACGGCCAGGCCGCCGGGTACTACGGTGCCCCCCAGGCCCCGCCGCCGCCGCAGGCGTACGGCCAGCAGGCCTACGCCCCGCCGCCGGCCGCCGATTACGCCACGCCCGGCCGCCGCCCCGCGGCCCGCAAGAAGAGCGGGTTCATCAGCACCGGGTACCAGCAGACGTTGATCCCGATCATGTTCGTCGGCGGCCTGTGCATGAACGCGATCGGGCTGTCCAAGTGGCTCGTCAACCCTGAGGCCCCGCTGGCGAACCTGTCGCTGGCCATCTCGATCACCGCGATGGTGTTCGGCGTCGCGATGATCGCCGTCGGCGTCCTGGCGATGATCTCGGTGAAGTCGGCCCTGGACAGGCAGGCCGCCGCCCGGGCGGCCGCCGAGGTGCCGGTGGGGTAAAAGGGGGTTTCGACTCCCTTCGCGGAGTTGAACACCGCTGGAACGTCATTCTCAGATGGCGTGTTTAAGAGCGGAACTCGCGGTCGCTTCCCAGTGACACGGGCTTCCAGCCCGTGCCAGCGATGTGGCGGGCCGGACGTTCGGCTTCCTGGCTTTCGGCCTCCTAACGTCCCACGCACGGGCTGGAGGCCCGTGTCACTGGGAAGCGACCCGGGCTCTCGCTCCTGATCGCACCCTGTCAGGATGACGTTCCTCAAGGCGCTCGACTCCATCACCCCTCCCGTACGCGATCCCCCTACAGCGCAACCCTGTCCTTCGCAGGACCCTGCCCGAGCGTGTCCCACCTTGCAGGGGGCGGGGAAATTGACCGAAGCCGCACCGCTTGCCGGACGATGAAGCCCTTCGTGGCGTGATCGGACTGGGCCGTTTCCAGTGCTGAGAACCGCCACGTTGCCGGACCTTTGCCGACCGGGAAGCGCCCGTATGCCGACCTCGATCGCCCTCGCCGCCGCCCCGACCGCCAGCCCGCGCGAGACCGTGCCGGACGACCCGGCACCCCTCGCGACGACCGACGCCGGCTCGCGGCCCGGCTGGCCGGTCCGCCGGCAGTTGGCCTTCGTCACGATCGCCTGGATGTTCGGCGCCATCTGGCACACGGTCACGACCGGGGCCCCGCTCACGCTGTTCGCCAAGGGGCTCGGGGCGTCGCACTTCCAGTTCGGGCTGTTGGCCGCCATGCCGTACGTCGCGGCGCTCTTGGCCGTCCCGGGCAGCCTGCTCGTCGAGCGGACCGGCGACCGCAAGCGGCTGTTCCTCGACTGCCACTTCCTGCAGCGCGGGCTCTGGTTCGTCATCGCCGCCGCCCCGCTCGTGATGATCAGTTGGTACGGCGAGGCCGCCATGCCGCGGGCCGTCACGCTGTTCCTCGCCTTGGTGTTCCTGATGTACGCCGCCGGCGCGACCGGCGGGCCGGCGTGGGTCAGTTGGATGGCCGACGTGGTGCCCAAGCGGGTCCGCGGGGCGTACTTCGCCCGCCGGCGGATGTGGGGCATCAGCACGGCCGTCCCGACGGCCGTCCTGATCGGGTGGGGCTTGGACAAGCTGGCCGGCGGCGGGAGCGGGCACGTGATGGGCGTGCCGCCGGTCGTGTTCTGGTGCGGGGCGCTGTTCCTGGTCGTGGCGTTCTTCGGGCTGACGGACATCGCGCTGTTCCGCCCCCTGCCGCACGCCGCCAAGCCGCCGCGGACGGGCGGCGGGCTGATGGCCTCGATGCTCGCGCCGGTGAAGGACAAGCCGTTCATGGCCCTGTCGTGCTTCGTCGGGGCGATCAACTTCACGGTCGGGTTCACGAACCAGTTCGCCACGCTCTACGTGATCGAGAAGATGAAGGTCGACCACGTGCACGCCCAGCTCATGCTGCTGGCCGCCCCGATGCTGCTCACGCTGCTGCTGCTGCCGGCGTGGGGGGCGGCCGTCGACAAGATGGGCCGCAAACCGCTGATGATCCTGTCGTGCATGGGCCTGATCCCGATGGGCTTCGGCTGGTGCGTGATGGGCGAGGGCAACGCGTGGCTAGGGTACGTGCTGTACGCCGGCGGGGCGACGCTGTGGACGGGCATCGAGGTGGCGAACTTCAACGCGGTGATCGACGCCAGCGGCAAGAAGGGCGGCGGGAGCGGGTACCACGCGGTGAACACGGTGATCATCAACGCGGCCGGCTGCCTCGGCGGGCTGACGGCCGGCGGGATCGCGGCCCTGATCGGCAGCGGGACGTGGCAGCCGCTGGCCGGCTACCGGGCGGCCGACTTCTACGACGCCCTGTTCACGCTGAGCGGGTCGGTGCGGGTGCTGACGCTGGTGCTGCTGGCCCCGCTGCTGTGGGAGCCGGGGGCTAAGGGCGTGACGCAGACGGCGACGTTCCTGGTGCGGTTCACGCTGGTGCGGCTGGCGGCGGCGGTCGAGGCCGCGGCGGTCGAGGCCGCGGCGGTGCTGGTCCGCCGGCCGTTCGAGGTGCCGGCCGAGCCGGCGACGGCGGACGCGGAGGGCGAGCCGACGCTCATCCTGCCGCAGGTGGCGGAAGAGGTCCGGTCGGCGGCGTGAGCGAGACGGCAGCGGCGATGATGCGCGGAAGGACGGGCCGCGTCCTCCCTCTCCCCCCGGGAGAGGGCGGGGGTGAGGGGGGTTGGCAGTCGAAATCGCTTGGCCGACTGCAGGGGTCCGAAAGCGAAGTCCGAACCGCGTCACCCGTCCGGAACCGTTCGACTCTCACGCCCCCTCACCCCCGCCCGCTCCCGAGGGGAGAGGGAGGACGCGGGCCGACCTGCGGGATGCCTCAACCCGGCGCCGCATAAGAGGTACTGCAACCCCAAAAAGCCCCTCCCGCGACTATAAACTTTCCCCCCCGCGCCACCGGCGAGCCCCGCGTGGCCCCGCTACAGTCTCCCACGGCGTCGTCCGGCCCCCCGCGAACGGGCGGCCGGTCGGTCGCGTCGAACCGGAGACTCACCATGCAGCAAACCACGACCGCGACCCCGCCCGCCCGGCGGTGGGCCAACCGCAGCCGGCTTTGCGTCGCCGCCCTGGCGATGATCGCGCTCCTCGCCCTCCCGGCCGTCGGCCGGGCGCAGGTGCACGACAACGCCGAGATCTTCTCGCCCGCCGCCGAGCAGCAGGCCCAGGCGACGATCAAGCAGATCCGCGACAAGTTCGCCGGGCACACGCTGATCGTCGAGACGTACAAGTCCGTCCCGGCCGAGAAGCAGGACGAGCTCAAGGCCAAGGGCAAGGCGAAGTTCGTCGAGGACTGGGTGAAGGAGCGGGCCAAGGCCGAGAACCTCAACGGCGTCATGCTGTTGATCGTGATGGACCAGAAGCGGTTCGACTCGGCCATCGGGAACGAGACGCTCAAGGGCGGCCTGTTCACCGAGGCCAACCGCACCGAGATGCGGCCCGGCATCGGCAAGGCCCTGGGCGACCCGGCCACCTACGACGAGGCGCTCACCCGTACCGCGACGTTCGTCCTGAAGGCGATGGAGGCCAACAAGCCGAGCGGCGTCCCCGCGGCCGGTGCCGCCGCCGCCCCGGCGAACACGCCCGCCGGCGGGGCCGCCCCCAAGTCCGCCCCGCCCCCGGCCAAGACCCCCGCCCCGAGCTGCGGCGGCGGGCTCGGGACGTTCCTCGTCGTCGGCGGCATCGTGCTGGCCGTCGTGTTCCTGATCCGCATGGTCTCCCGCAACCGCAACGCCCAGCAACAGGGCTACGGCCCCGGCGGGTACAACCAGCCCGGCTACGGGCAGCCTGGGTACGGACAACCGGGGTACGGTCAACCCGGCTACGGACCCGGCTACGGCCAGCCGCAGCAGGGCGGCGGGTTCGGTCGCGGCCTGATGGGCGGCATCGTCGGCGGCCTCGGCGGGGCATGGCTCGGCAACCAGCTCTTCGGAAACCACGCCCACGGTGCCACGCCCCCGGCCGACCCCGGCGCGGGTGCCGGCAGCGGGTACGCCCCCCCGGCCGACCCCGGCATGCCGGCCGACACCGACTACAGCACCGGCGGCGGCGACTTCGGCGGCGGCAGTGATTTCGGCGGCGGCGGCGGCGGCGGTGGCGACTTCGGCGGCGGCGGCGATTCCGGCGGCGGTGGCGGCGACTTCTGACGCCGCCGGGGGCGTGGTCGCTTCAGCGACCATGTGCCCGTCAATGCGACACGATCAAAGGACGGAGCGAGGCCTCAAGCCTCGCTCCGTCCTTTTTGCCACCTCCGAATAACTCCGGGCGCCCGCGCGTATACTCCACCAGCGATGCGACTTCGGTCTGCCCAACGTCAGCTCGCCTGCCTGATCGCCCTGGCCGTGTTCGCGGCCCAGGCCGCGTGCGCGTGTCGGCACGCGTCGGCCGCCGAGGCGCACGTCGCGCCCATCCGGTCGGAATCAACGTCGGCGGCGTCGCACGCGTGCTGCCGCGACCGGCACCCGGCCGCCCCGCAGATCCCAGCCGGCCATGCCCCCGACGACCGCGCGCCCGGCTGTCCGCACTGCGACGGGTCGGCCGCGCTGAAGGCGGCCGTCACGGGTGTCGCCTCCCCCGCCGTCGACTTCTCGCCCACGCCGTCCTTCGTCCTTCCCTTCGAGCCCGTCCCGGCGACGGCCATCTGCCGGCCGGCGACCGGCGGCGACGCCCGGTTCCTCACGGACCCGCCTCGGCCGTCCACGCTGCTCGCGCTGCGCTGCGCCCTCACCTTATGACCCGCGGGGTACTGACGCGCGGCACCGTCGCGCGCCGGTCGCGTCGCGTCGCGTTGCGTCGCGTTGCGTCGCGTTGCGTTGCGTTGCGCCCCGGGTGCCCCGGGTTCGCTGCGGAGCCCTGGGCTCACTTGACGACGGGGCCACGTCGGTTCGTCTACACCCGGTGCCCGCACGGGCATGAGTACATGCCCATGCCACCCAATGCCCGGGCTTCGGACGTCATCTGCCAACGTTTGATTTGAGAGGACCCATGAAAGCGCTCTCGCTCTTCGCTACCGGTCTTTTGGCCGCGCTCGCCGCCGGCTGCGCCGCCGGCCCGGAGCCGGCCGTCACCCCGAACCACCCGGCGTCGCCGCGGGCGGCCGAGGCGACAACGCCCGCCGTCGCGACCGCCCTGACGACGAGCGAGCCGGCCCGGCAGCCGTTCGCCACGGGTCCGGCCGCCGCCCCGTCGACCGCGGCGGTGACGTACGCCTGTCCGCACCATCCCGAGGTCACGTCGGAGCGGCCCGGGACCTGCCCCAAGTGCGGCGGGATGAAGCTCGAGCCGGTCGCGAAGCCGACGTCGAAGCCGGCCGGCGGCGCGCACGACCATTCCGGCCACGCCGGTCCCGGGGGTGACAAGTGAGTCAGACATCGCCTTTCGTACCGACGCCGGGGCCTGAGCGGTGCGCCGCGGAGACCTGGATTCTGCGTTCGACGTCTGAATCCGGGTCTTCGCGAGCACGCTCAGGCCCCGGCGTCGGGTTCCGAGATCGACTCGGTCGCGTTGCGGCCCTGGCCCTCGCGGCCGCTGTGGTCCTCGCCGCCGCCGGCTGCGCCGGCCCGTCGCGCGACCCGATGGGCGACGTGGCCGGCGCCGTCTCGCAACGGACCGGCCATCGCGTCGTCTGGAACCAGGGTTCGGCCGTCGATGCCGAGGCGGCCAAGGCCGTGAAGGACCTGCTGTCGCGCGAGTTGTCGGCCGAGTCGGCTGTGCAGGTCGCGCTGCTGAACGACCGGTCGCTGCGGGCGACGTACGAGGAGGTCGGCATCGCCCAGGCCGAGCTGGTCGAGGCCGGGCTGTTGAAGAACCCGATCTTCGAGGCCCAGTTCCGGTTCGCCGAGGGCGGCGGCGGGACCGGCGTCGAGCTGACGGTCGTCCAGGAGTTCCTCGGCATCCTGATGATCCCGCTCAAGAAGCAGGTGGCCGCGGCGCACCTGGCCGCCACGCAGCAGCGGGTGACGGCCGAGGTCTTGGCCGCCGCGGCCGAGACGAAGTCGGCGTACTACCGCGTGGTCGCGGCGCGGCAGGTCGTGCAGACGCGCAAGACGATCCTGGAGGCGACGGCGGCGTCGGCGTTACTGGCCCAGCGGCTGAACGAGGCCGGCAACACGCCGGACCTCGATCGGCTGCAGGAGCAGGCCCTGCACGAGCAGGCGAAGCTCGAGCTGTCGCGGGCGGAGGTGGAGGCCGTCGAGGCCCGCGAGGCCTTGAACGAGAAGCTCGGCGTCTGGGGCCCGCAGACGAGCTGGACGGCCGCCGACCGCCTGCCCGACCCACCGGCCGAAGCGTCGCCGGCCGACGGCTTGGAGTCGTTGGCCGTCGCGACGCGCGGCGATCTGCTGGCGGCGCGGTCGGAGGTGGACGCGGCCGCCGCGTCGGCCGGCGTGCCGTTGCCGCTGCTGTGGGCCGAGGCGGCGGAGGTCGGCGCGACGGCCGAGCGGGAGCCGGCGGGCGGGTGGTCGGTCGGGCCGGCGGTGGCGATCCCGATCCCGCTATTCGACACCGGCCAGTCCGCCGCCGGCCGCCGCCGGGCCGCCGCCCGCCAGGCCCGCGACCGGTACCACGCGCTGGCCGTGAAGGTGCGGTCGGAGGTCCGCGTCGCCCGGGCGAAGCTGGACGAGTCGGCCAAGCGGGCGGCGTTCTACCGCGACACCTTGCTGCCGCTGCGGGCGCGGGTCGTGGACGAAACGCTGCTGCGATATAACGCGATGCACGCCGGGCTGACGACCCTGCTGGCGGCCAAGCAGGAGCAGATCCGCGCGGGCATCGACTACGTCGAGGCGCTGCGCGACTACTGGGTCGCGCGGGCGGAGTTGGAACGCGCCGTGGGCGGCAAGTTGCCGGCGCGGTGAGCCGTTCGTAGGGCCGGCACGGCCGGCCGTCCGCTTGTCCGTCCCGAGGACGCGTTTCGCGCGGGCCAAGTCGACGGCCGGCACAGCCGGCCCTACGAGGCGGGTCACGCGGGCCGACGTTCTGGCGCGTTCCCTCTAGCCACGAATGGCACGAATGTTCACGAATAGTCCAATTCAATTAATTGCAATGACATCCGTGGCTAAACGGGCGACGCGAATTCCCGATCAGGCCATGAACACTGAGGCACTTATGCTTTCCCGACGACGGATGATCGCTTCCGGGGCCGCGACGTTGGCCGGCGCGGCGCTCTCGAAACAACTGGCCGTCGCCCAAAACGCCCCGCCGCCGGCGTCGGGCCCCGCCGTTGGCGGCTTCACGCCCGTCGTCACGCCGGACGGGTCGACGGCACCGTTCAAGCTCGTCGACGGCGTGAAGGTGTTCCACCTCGTGGCCGGGCCGTGCAAGCGGGAGTTCGCGCCGGGGCTGGTCGTCGACTGCTGGGGGTGGAACGGCCGGACGCCGGGGCCGACGATCGAGGTCGTCGAGGGGGACCGCGTGCGGATCTACGTCACGAACAACCTGCCGGAGGGGACGACGATCCACTGGCACGGCGTGTTGCTCCCGTGCGGGATGGACGGCGTCGCCGGGCTGACGCAGAAGCCGATCCCGCCGGGCGAGACGTGGAAGTACGAGTTCGACGTCCGCCAGCACGGGACGCTCATGTACCACTCGCACTTCGACGAGATGACGCAGATCGCGATGGGGATGATGGGGTTCCTCATCGCCCACCCGAAGGCGGCGACGGGGCCGAGGATCGACCGCGACTACGCGCTGTTTTTGAGCGAGTGGCACATCCCGGCCGGGACGTCGAAGCCGAACCCGCTGACGATGAACGAGTTCAACGTGCTGACGATGAACAGCAAGGCGTTCCCGGGGACGACGCCGATCGTCGCCCGCACCGGCGAGCGGGTCCGCATCCGCCTGGCGAACCTCGGGCCGATGGACCACCACCCGATCCACCTGCACGGGTACCAGTTCGAGGTGACGGGGACGGAGGCCGGCCCGATCCCGCCGTCGGCCCGGCACCGGACGACGACGGTGCTGGTTCCGGTGGGGACGACGCGGGACATCGAGTTCGTGGCCGACGCGCCCGGCGACTGGGCCCTGCACTGCCACATGACGCACCACATGATGAACCAGATGGGCCACGACTTCCCGAACATGACCGGCGTCGACGCCCGCGGGTTGGACAAGCAGGTGAAGCCGCTGCTGCCCGGCTACATGACGATGGGGACGAAGGGGATGGGCCACATGCACCAGATGGACCAGCCGAGGAACACGATCGCGATGGTCGGCGGGGACGGGCCGTTCTCGAAGATCGACATGGGCGGGATGTTCACGATCCTGAAGGTGCGGGACGAGATCAAGGGCGACGGGTCGGACGAGAAGGGTTGGTTCGGCCACCCGCCGGGGACGGTGGCGGGGCCGGCGGGTGAGGGAGAACTGGAGGGCTTGAAGCAGTTGGGTTTGTGATGGCCGAGGCCCGCGGCAGGTCGGCCCGCGTCCTCCCTCTCCCCCCGGGAGAGGGCGGGGGTGAGGGGGGCTGGCAGTTTAGCGGCTCCGCCGGGTGACAGGCCGAACAGTCAAAGTCCGAACCGCATTTCCCATCGGGGACCGCTCGACTCCCGCGTCCCCTCACCCCCGCCCTCTCCCGGGGGGAGAGGGAGGGCGCGGGCCGACCTGCCGGACGCCTCCCCTTCGGCGCGCCAAAAAAAGCAGCCGCCGGCGTTACTCGCGCCGGCGGCCGGTTTCGTTCTCATCGCCCACCGGGTCGGATCACTCCGCCGCGACGGCCGTCGCGTCCAGCGCCTGGCGGAAGTCGCGCTCGTGGCGGAGGCCGACGAACTTCTGGGCCGGCTGGCCGTTCTTGAACAGGATCACGGTCGGGATCGACTCGATCCGGTACTTCATCGCGATCTCGCGGTTGGCGTCGGTGTCGACCTTGCCGACCTTCACCTTGCCGTCGTAGTCGGTGGCCAACTTGTCGATCGTCGGGGCCAGCATCCGGCACGGCATGCACCACTCGGCCCAGAAATCCACCAGCACCGGCGTGTCGGACTGGAGCACCTCTTCGTCGAAGTTGGTCTCGGTGAACTCGCGGACGTTCTCGTTAGCCATTATGTCTCCTTCGGGTCGTTGCGACGGGCGATCATAGAAGTGCGGCGCGGGCAATGTCAACGTCCGCCGACAAGGCTCCGGTCGCCAAGGGGTTGCGCCAGTCGCTTCGGACGGGCAGCATAGACTTTCGCAGGCCGACGCAACTTGGGGATCCTGACATTCTGCTAACTTCGGCGGGTGGTGGGCGGTATAATCGTGTTCAGCAGGGATGGTGTTGGGAGGGACGAGACTTAAGGGCGTCGGACGCACGCCGTAGGGCCGGCTGTGCCGGCCGTCCGCTTGTCCCGGTGGACGGCGCCCTTCGCGGAGCCAAGCGGGTCGGCCGGCACAGCCGGCCCTACGAGTGGCGGCCAACGAACCCAATGAGCAGGACGGAGCGGTGGCGCAATACGAACCCACCACCGAATCGGCACGCCGGCGTCTGAGCGTACCGGCGAAGGCCCGGATTCTGACGCCGCGCACAGAATCCGGGTCTTCGCGGGGATGCTCAGACGCCGGCGTGAGGTGCGTTACGCCCTTCAGTTATCACCGCGCCGAACGAAGCCCTTGTGCCAAACGAACCCACCGTGGCGAACGAACCCATTGCTCCGGGGTCGCGGTGGGTCGCGCTGCCGCGGAGCGGCCTTTGGCCGCGTGCGGGTGGGGGCACCCGCACCACTTTCGACGCCGGTGGTGAACGAACCCATTGATCCCCGTCGCGGGGCCGACCCGGTTTTGCCTTGTTAGGGGATAGTCTGATAGAAGGGGTGCCGGATGATCCGCCGAATCACCCTTGAGAACTACATGTCGCACGCCCGGACGGTCATCGAGCCGGCCGACGGGCTGACCGTCCTCGTGGGGCCCAACAACTGCGGCAAGTCGGCCGTCGTCTCGGCATTACTGTCGGTCTGCGGCGAGACCGACTCGAACTACATGGTCCGCCACGGCGAGAAGCTCGCCACCGTCACCGTCGAGACCGACGACGGGCACACGATCGTCTGGCGGCGGAAGGCGAAGTCGACGTCGTACGTGATCGACGGCGTCGAGGTCAGCCGGATCGGCCGGGGCAACCTCCCCGACAACCTGCACGAGCTGCTCCGCATGCCCCGCATCGAGGCGCGGGGCGAAAAGTTCCAGGTGCATTTCGGGCTGCAGAAGGAACCCATCTTCCTGCTCGGCGACGAGAAGCGGACGGCCGCGTTCTTCAGCAGCAGCGCCGAGGCCGAGCGGCTGCTGGAGATGCAGAAGCTGCACGCCGCCAAGGAACGGCAGCTCAAGAGCGAGCAGCGGACGGTGAGGGCGGAGGTCAACCGGCTGACGGAGAAGCTGGCGTTACTCGAACCGCTTGATGCCTTGGCCGACCCGGTGGCGAAGCTGGAGGCCGAGCACGCGGCGTTGCTGGCCGACGCGGCGGCGATCGACCGGCTGACGACGCTGATCGCCCGGATCGAGTCGGCCGAGGCGGACGCGTCGCACCACTCGGCCCGGCGGGCGGCGGCGGCCGACCTGTCCCCCCCGCCGGCGATGGCCGAGACCGCGTCGGTCGAACGGCTGATCGCCGGCATCGGGCGGTGGCGGGACGAAGCCGAGCGGCAGTCGGCGGCCGTCGGGGCAACGGCGGCGTTGAAGCCGGCCCCGGCGACGGGCGACGCGACGGCGCTGGAGTCGCTGGTCCGCCGGGTCGACGCGGCCGCGCGGGACGTGTCGGCGTGGGCGTCGCGGTCGGACGCGGTCGCCGCGTTGGCCGAGCCACCGGCGCTGGCCGACGAGCGGGCGATGGCCGGGACGTGCGATCGGTTCGAAACGCTGTCGCGGGCGGTCGCGGCGGAGGCCGCACGGGCGTCGGCGGCCAAGCCATTGCGCGACCCGCCGACGCCCGTCGATCCGAAGCCACTGACGGCGACCGTGGCGAACGTCGAGCGGGCGACGGCCCTGGTGGCGGCCAACCGGGCGCGGGCCGCGGCGACGGCGTCGCTGGCCGGCCCGCCGACGTTGGTCGATCAGGGGCCGTTGGTCCAGGTTGGTACGCGGCTGGCGAAAGTCGGCACGGACGTCCAGCGGCACGCGGCCGACGCCGCCCGGTTGGCCGGCGAGCTGGCCGGCGTCGAGCGGCAGATGATCGAGTGGGTGACGCAAAACCCGGTCTGCCCGACGTGCGGGTCGGCGGTCGACGCGAAGCACCTGATCGAGGGAGGGGCGCGCCATGTCCACGGCTGAAGCGGAAAACCTTTCGACGCCGCCAGCCGGTCCGTTCTTCTGCGCGGCCGTCAACTGCGCCGCTCGTGTGGGGCCGGGAAATGCAGCCGGGACGGCCGCACCACAACCCGACCTCGCCGGCCTGCTGTTCATCGGCGACCCGCACCTGGCCAGCCGGGTGCCGGGGTTCCGCAAGGACGACTACCCGGCCGTCGTCCTGGCGAAGCTGAAGCACGCGCTCGCGTACGCGAAGGCCGAGCGGCTTCTACCGATCCTCCTCGGCGACCTGTTCGACTTCCCCCGCGACAACGCCAACTGGCTGCTCGTCGAGCTTCACGAACTGCTCGAGAAGGGGACGTTGGCCGTCTACGGGAACCACGACTGCAAGGAGAACGCGCTCGGGAAGCACGACAGCCTGAGCGTGCTGGTCGCCAGCGGGCACGTCCGGCTGCTGTCGGCCGAGGAGCCGTGGGCGGGGACGGTGAACGGGTGCGACGTCGTCGTCGGCGGGACGTCGTGGGGCCGAAAGCTGCCGGACGCGTTCGACCGCTCGGCGTTCGTCGCGGCGAACGAACCCGCGCCGCCGTCGTTCGTCGTCTGGGCGACGCACCACGACCTGCCGTTCCCGGGGTACGAGGAAACTGCCCGCCTGAAGTGCCGGGAGGTGCCCGGCGTCGACCTGGTCGTCAACGGGCACATTCACCGCCACCTCGGCGACGTCGTGGCCGGGGCGACGCGGTGGGTCTGCCCGGGGAACATCGCCCGCGTGAGCCGGGGCGACGCGACGCGGGCCCACGAGCCGAGCGTGCTGCGGGTCGACGTGTCGGCGGCGGGTCTGGCGTGCGTGCGGGTGCCGCTGCCGTACCGGCCGTTCGAGGACGTGTTCCACCCGGAGGTGGCGTCGGCCCCCGTCGAGGTCGGGCCGTCGCTGTTCATCCAGGAGCTGAAGAAGCTGCAGGCCGTGCGGACGGCGACGGGCGTGGGGCTGAAGGAGTTCTTGGCCGCCAACGTGGGGCAGTTCGACCCGCGGGTGGCCGAGCGGATCAACCGGTTGGCGGAGGAGGTCTTGGAAAATGCCAAGTGAAACGGAGCGAAGCGTGGGGGACAAGCCGCGGCTCGACATCGAGGCGCTGAAGAAGCTGCACGCGCGGATCGACCAGGACCGGCGGAACGCGCAGGCGCACCTGAGCGCGGCGCAGGGCCAGCTCGACGAGCTGCGGGCCGCCGCCCGCCGGGACTACGGCACGGACGAGCTGCCGGAGCTGCGCAAGCGGCTGGAGGAGATCCGGGCGGAGAACGAGCGGAAGCGGGCGGAGTACCAAGCGCACCTGGAGGAGATCCAGGGGAAGCTGGCGGACGTGGAGAAGAACTTCGGGGCCGGCTCGGCAGGCGGGAAGGCGTCGTAGGCCTCGTGTAGAGTGTCCTTCAGGATACCGTGACGGCCGCAAACGGTTGCCGCGTCCCACCTCGTGTGGTGTCCTGTAGGACACCCTACGGAATGCTTCATGACGTCGCACGATCCCCTTCCATCCCCCGCCGCCGTCCGCCGGCTGTACGAGCGGCTCGACGAGCGCCGCCAGACGCTGGCGGGCGACCTCGCCCGGAACCGCGCCCGCCTGGCCGAGCTCGACGACGAGATCGCCCTCGCCCCGGCCGTCGAGCAGGCCCTGGAGGCGCTCAGCCAGGAGCTGTTCGGCAAGCTCGCGACCGTCATCGAGCAACACCTGACGCTGGCGCTGCAGGAGGTGCTCGGCCAGCCGATCCGGCTGCGGGTCAAGCAGGACTTCCGGTACGGCGGCGCGACGCTCGACCTACACGTCGAGCGGGACGGGCACGAGGAGGACATCATGAAGGGCACCGGCGGGTCGGTGACCAACATCCTGTCCGTCGGCCTCCGGCTGTTCGCCCTGGCGCAGCTCGACGGGAAGGCGCACCGCCGGTTCCTTGTGCTCGACGAGCAGGACTGCTGGCTGGAGCCGGACCGGGTGCCGAAGCTGGTTAAGATCATCCACGACGCCGGCCGGGCGATGGGGTTCCAGGTGCTGATGATCAGCCACCACGCGTCGTCGTCGTTCGAGCGGTTCGCCGACCGGATCTACCGGTTCGTGCCGGGCGAGGACGGCGTGACGGTCGAGGTGGAGGACGGGTCCCCTCGGACGCGGGACAAGTACGAGATCCCTGCCAGGCCGGGGGCCGTGCCCCCGGGGGTTGAAGCGGGGTCGACGCCGTCGACGTCGGGAACGGTAGTCGCGGACGAAACGGACCCGGGAACACAGCCCCCGGCGTGAAGGGACAACCTGATGACGCACCACTTTGCCGCCCCCCGCCGCCCCGCCCGCCGGGCGTTCACGCTCGTCGAGCTGTTGGTGGTGATCGGCATCATCGCGCTGCTCATGTCCATCCTGCTGCCGACGCTCGGGCGGGTGCGGGAGCAGGCGAACGCGGTCAAGTGCGCCAGCAACCTGCGGCAGATCGGGGTGGCCGTGACCGCGTACGTCGGCGTCAGTTCGAACAAGGACTGCATGCCTGCCGCCGCCCCGTACTCGGTGTTCCGCAAGGAGGACTTCCTGCACTGGGAGACCAGCGCCGGCCGGAACCTCGACGAGTCGACGCTGGCCCCGTTCATCAACATCGGCTCGGGCGGGATGCAGAGCTGGGTCTGCCCGTCCGACGCGGTCGACAACCGCGTCCGCACCGCCCAGTACGGCGGGTACCACTACAGCTACGTCATGAACACGGCCGTCAGCGGGTTCGGCAACAGCACCGCGGCCCCCAAGACGCTGCGGACGGCCACGTTCGCCAACCGGGTCGAGAAGATCGCCTTTTACGAGGAGGACGAGAACACGATCGACGACGGGTACGGCGTGATGGCCGCCGGCGGCAACCTGCTGGCCATCCGCCACGACCGCCAGCGGAAGCTCCCGGACGACGCCACGAACGCCATGACCCTCAACGGCGACCGCAGGGGGAACGCGGTGTACATGGACGGGCACGTCGAGTACGTGTCGCGGCTGGTCGCGCACAGTCCGAAGTCGTACGACCCGGCCGCCCGGTGACGATCGGTCGGCCGACGAAAACGCCGATGTTTGGGGGTTGGCGGCTACCGGCCGCGTGGACGCGCGGTATAATCGTGCCGACCAGCCCTGGCCCGCCGTTCGCGGGCCTTGGAGCCGAACACGTCTCGCCGCGCCACGAAACACGAATCGGCCACCACCGCGCCTCGGCCGTCGGATGGGAGTTCCGCATGACGCTCTACGCTCGTCGTCCGACGACCCCGCGACTCGCGTTCACGCTGGTCGAGTTGCTCGTGGTGATCGGGATCATTGCGCTGCTGATGAGCATCCTGCTGCCGACGCTCGGGCGGGTGCGGGAGCAGGCGAACTGCGTCAAGTGCATGAGCAACCTGCGGGAGATCGGCAAGGGGGTGCAGATGTACCGCAACGCCGAGAACGACCACTTCCCCTGGCCGGCGACCGCGACCGTTCGGAAGGACGACTGCATCGCTTGGCAGTCGGGCCGGGACATCGACGACTCGGCCCTGGCCAAGTACATGGGCGTCCCGTTCAACAAGACCTACTGGTACTGCCCGTCGGACAACCTGGAGCGGAAGAACGGCACGTCCGGGGGCGGGGTGGGATACCGGTTCAGCTACGCGATGAACTACAAGTTCAAGAACCCGAAGAACACCAACCAGCAGCTCAAGGGGAGCCTGGTGCTGAACCCGACGGAGAAGGTGGTGTTCTACGAGGAGGACGAGAACACGCTGGACGACTGCCACGCGTCGCCGGACAACAACGCGTCGATCGACCTGCTGTCGATCCGGCACGACCGCCAGCGGCAGTACCCGGACAACGAGTCGACCGGGCTGAGCGTTAACGGGAACCGCTCGGGGAACGTGCTGTTCTGCGACGGGCACGTCGAGTACATCACGCGGAACCTGTTCCACACCCAGAAGCACTACGACCCGTTGATCCGAAGCGTGTTCACGCCGTGAACGGTGCGCGGCGACCAAACTTCAGTTGCTCGGACGCGTTTTGGCGCGCCGCCCGTGCCGCGATCGGGTATCCTCCCGCACCTGTATGGCAAACGCCGACCTCCTCCCCGTCGCGCAGGGTGCTCCGGCCGCCGCCACCGCGGCCGGCGACAAGCGGATCTTCCTCGTCAACCCGCCGTACGAGCGGATCGCGCCGGGGTACGCGTTCATCAAGCACCTGACGAACCGCTCGCCGTCGCTCGGCCTGCTCCACCTGGCGGCGCAGGTGCGGGAGCACGGGTTCGAGCCGACGATCATCGAGAGCGACATCCTCGACCTCGACTTCGACGGCGTCGCCGACCGGATCATCGCCGCTGCCCCCAAGTACGTCGGCATCACTCTGTTCACGGTCGGCGTCTGGGGCAGCGGCCGGATCGCCCGGCGGGTGAAGCAGGCGCTGCCCGACACGAAGGTCATTGTTGGCGGGCCGCACATCAGCTCGATGGGGATCGAGACCATCAAGCGGTTCACGGAGTTCGACGTGGCCGTCCAAGGCGAGGGCGAGCGGATCCTCGTCAAGCTGCTCGAGGCCTATGAGGCGGCCGGCGACGGCGAGGTCGACTACACCAAGGTGCCGGGGATCATCTACCGCAAGGGCGGCAAGACGACGCTCAACCCGCCGTTGAACCTGGAGCTGGTGCTCGACGACCTGCCGTTCCCGGCGTGGGACCTGCTGCCCAAGTTCCCGCACGCTTACAAGCCGGCCGTCTACGACTACCCGCGCGGCCCGGTGGCGACGATCGCCGCCAGCCGGGGTTGCCCGTTCCACTGCAAGTTCTGCGACACCTCCACCTTCGGCGCGAAGGTCCGCTACTACTCGCCCAAGAAGGTGTTCGAGATGATGCAGTACCTCCAGAAGCGCTGGGGCGTGCGGCACGTGATGTTCGTCGACGACCTGTTCCTGGCCAGCCGACAGCGGACCACCGAACTGTGCAACCTCATCTTGGAGAACAACTTCAAGATGACCTGGACGTGCGACGCCCGCGTCGACACGGTGAAGCCTGACCTCTTGGACCTGATGAAGCGGGCCGGCTGCTGGCAGATCAGCTTCGGCCTCGAGACCGGGTCGGACGACATGCTTCGGCGGATGGACAAGAGCGCCCGCGTCGAGAAGAGCGAGCGGGCCGTCAACTGGTCGGCCGAGGCAGGGATCCGAGTGAAGGGCCTGTTCATGCTCGGCTACCCCGGCGAGACGCCGGAGACGATCGAGATGACCAAGGCGTTCGTCCGGCGGATCCCGATGACGATCATGAACCTGACGAAGTTCACGCCGTACCCGGGCTCGCCGGTGTACCGCGAGCTGTACGGGACGGCCATCCGCGACGACCATTGGGAGAAGATGAACGGGATGAACTTCGTCTGGTCGCCGGACGGGATCAGCGTCGAGGACCTGGACAAGCACTATCAGGAAGTGATCGGCTGGTTCTACAAGCAGAAGCGGGTTCGCCGGCGGTACGTGAGGGAGAGCATTCGCAATCCCGGCCACCTGCTCCGGCTCGCGCGGGCGGGGATCGGGTTCGCCGGGGCGAAGGCGAAGAGCTACCTCAAGGGCCGACGGGGGCTACTGATCGACCGGGAGGAGACGAACCTGAACGTCGTTCCGGCGACGGCCGAGGCGGCGGCGGACGGGAAGTCGTGCGGGTCCGGGTGCGGGACCGGCGGCGGCGGAGTGGGCACGGTCACACTCAATGTGCGACGAGATCCGAGAACCCCCGCTTAGCGGTCGGACCGAAGGTCCACCCGTCGCGCGGTGGATGCGGGGATCACGACCCGCGCCAACCGCGCGACGGGTGGACCTTCGGTCCGACCGCTAAGCGGGCAACTTGAAATCCGGGGACGTCCGCCGGCCCCTCACGTCACCTTGAACGACACCGTCAGCGACTTCCCCGCCGTCCCCAACCCGTCCTTCTGCGTGAACGGCGTCGCCACGAGCGTGTACGAGCCGGCCCCGATCGTCCACGGGTCGTAGAACGCGACGCCGTTCGTGATGCCGTTGTTGCTCAACGCGAACGGGGCGTACGACTCGGTTTTCACGACCTTCCCGTTCAGCTTGAACACGATGCTCCCCGGCGCGTTGCTCACGTTGACGCCGACCGTGAACTTCGGCAGCGAGCTGCGGGCGATCGTCGTGCCGTTCGTCAGCGTCTTGACCACCTTGTCGGTCGTCGCGTTGATCAGCGTGAACGCCGTGACGGTCGGCGTCGCCGTCGCCGGCTTGGTGACGCTGAACGATACCGTGACCGACTTCAGCACCGTGCCCGTCCCGCCGGCCTTCGAGTACGCGGTGGCGACCAGCGTGTGACTGCCGACGGCGACCGTCCAGGGCTCGTAGGTCGTCGTGCCGTGGTTGCCGGCCGCGAACGGGGCGGCCGAGTCGGTGCGGACGACCTTCCCGTCGAGCTTGAACACGACGCTGCCGACCGTCCCGCTAACGTCCGCCCGCACGTTGAACCGCGGCGTCGCGTTCAGGTTGATCGCGTAGCCGCTCGTGAGCGCGCCGATCTTCGCGTCCGTGTCGGCGTTGATCAGGCTCAAGCCCGTAACGCCCGGCGACGTCGGCGCTGTGCGGGCCTTGTAGTTGGCCTGGAACGTCGTGTCGGCGGCCGGCGTGCTGATCGAGCGGGTGGCCGCCGTCGCCCCGTCCGCCCAGCCGGTGAAGTCGTACGTTACGCCGCCGACGACCTGCGACGCCGGGGCCGTCAGCTTGCGTGTCTGCCCGACGACGCCCTGGAACGTCAGCGGGAGCGTCTGCGGCTGGTCGTCGAGGTTCAGTTTCAGCCCGGCGACGTTCGCCTTAAGCGTGATGGTCGAGAGGACCGGCAGGATGTCGCGCGTCACCTCGGTGCTGACGCCGGACGAGTCGGTGACGGTCAGGTGGACGCGGTACCACTGGTCGGGAGCGACCTCGTTCGTGCGGGAGACCTCGAACGTGCCGGACTTGACGCCGGGGATCGACTCGATGAACGGGTGCGTGTGCGTGGCGTGGTGGAAGACGACCTTCCACTCGAACGCCGACGCCGGCAGGTCGCCGTCCTCGGCGTCCGTCGCGGTTCCGGCGAAGTCGAACGTCTGGCCGGCGACGTACTTCAGGCCCGCGCCGGGCGACGTGATCGACGCGACCGGCGCGTTGGCACCGGGGCGGACCTGGATCGGGTCGGCCACGTCGGAGCCGCCCTTGCCGTCGCTGACGGTGAGGACGGCGTTGTACGTCCCGGCGTCGTCGTACGTGTGCGAGACGGTCCGGCCGGTGCCGGTCGTGCCGTCGCCGAAGTCCCACGCGTACGACAGCGGGTCGCCGTCCTGGTCGTCGCTGCCGGCACCGCTGAAGTTGACGGTCAGCGGCGCGGGGCCGGACGTGGCGTCGGCCGACGCGACGGCCGTCGGGGCTCGGTTGGCACCGCCTACGTACGAGATCCGCATGACCTGCGTGCTGAACGGGGCTAAGGCGTAGATCGACCCGTCGGCCGCCTGGTCTAGGTCGATGAACCCGGGCGTGCTGGTGCCCGGCGTGCTGCCGGCGAACACGCTCGACGCCCCGGTCGCCGGGTCGAGGACGCGGATGTACTTGTTGATGTAGTCGGCAAAGAAGTACTTGCCGGCGTACTGGGCCGGGAACTGGCTCTTGGTGTTGAACGTCCCGCCCGTGATCGCGGCGCTCTTGCCGTCGGTCGCGTCGGCGTGGGCGTAGGTGAAGATTGGGTTGGCGTACGCCGGGTTGGAGCTGTTCCCCTCGGCCCGCGGCCAGCCGTAGTTCTTCCCCTTCTGGACGTTGTTCACCTCCTCGAACTTGTCCGACTGGACGTCGTTGACGAAGAGCGTGTTCGTGCCCGGCTTGATGGCGGCGCTGAACGCGTTGCGGAAGCCGTACGCCCAGATCTCGCCGCGCTTGCCGGCCTGGCCGACGAACGGGTTGTCGGCCGGGATCGAGCCGTCGGGGTTGACGCGGAGGATCTTGCCGGCGAGCAGGTTCAGGTCCTGCGCGTACGCGGCCGAGTCGCCGGCCAGTTCGCCGCTGCCCTCGCCGGAGCCGACGTACAGCTTCCCGTCGGCCCCGAACGCCAGCGCCCCGCCGTTGTGCCCGCCGACCTGCGAGTACATCTCGCCCACGATGACCTTCTCCGAGCCGGCCAGCGCCTTGTTCGGGTTGGCCGGGTCGATCTTGAACCGGCTCACGCGGTTCTCCGCGACGGCCGATTGGCCGGGCCGCGTGTCGTGCGTGTACAGCACGTAGAAGTAGCCATTGGTGGCGAAGTTCGGGTCGACGGCGATCCCGTACGCGCCCGACGACGGCTTCGACGACAGCGGCACGGTCACCAGCGGCGTCGCGAGCGTCGCCCCGGCCTTGGTGATCACCGAGACCTGGCCGTTCTGGCGGGCGACGAACAGCCGACCGTCCGGCGTGAACGTCATGGCCGTCGCGTTCGACGGGACCGTGGCGACCTTCTCGATCTGGAACCCGGCGGGCAGGCTGACCGCAAAGAGCGTCCGGGTTTCCAGGGGTTCGATCATCGCGGCGGGCACAGACGAACGGGTGGCGGCGGTACGGCTCATGCGCATGTCAACGACTCCTGCGACTCCCCGGCCCGTTGGGTCTCCCCGTGCGCACCAACGTCCGACTCCCCCCTCGTCGGGGAACCGATCTAGCGCCTGGAGATCTCCGAAACGAAAGCCCGGCGAACAAAACCCAGTGCGGGTCCGGAATACATCGGTCGGCCTTCACAACGGCGCGTTCAAAGTGTGGAAGGCAGATGTCCCCCACGTCAGCCCCCAGTCCTGCTCGCGGGAAGATTTTACCTTAAGTGGTTTGCTGATCAAGTGAAATCCGCCGCGGCGCGGGCTGAAAGCCCGCGCCGCGGCGGGATCGCCCCCGGATCGCCTTGGCGCGCTACACCCATTCCGGCGGCGGCGCGATCGCATCGTCCGCCCGTGCCCCCGGCGTGCTCCGCCCGCTCCCGGTCTGTCGGCTGATCGCACGCACCGTCATGTCCTGCTCCACCGCGATCTGGCAGCTCAGCCGAAGGCCGGCGTGCTGCGTCAGCCCGCGCAGTTCGAGCAGTTCCTTCTCGGCCTTGGTGATCTTGGTCGGTTCGCCGCTGACGAACTGGACCCGGCACGACGTGCAGCGGGCGTTCCCGCCGCAGTTGTGGAGCTGGTCGACCTTGGCCTCGTCCTCCAGCGCGTTGACGAGTCGCTTGCCCTGGGGCACCTCGAACGTCCCGAACTCTTCGACGGTCAGTTGTGGCATGGGGAGGATTGTAGCGGAGGTTGTGGCGGAGTGGCGGAGTGGCGGAGTGGCGGAGTGGCGCGGTGTCGGTCGAAGTTCAGGCACCTACCGCGACACCCCGCCACTCCGCCACCCCGCTACAATCCGCAACATGCCCCGCCCCGAGCCCAAACCGATCGACCCCGCCGACCTCCCCCGCCTGGCTGCCGAGACGATGGCCGCCGCCAAGTTCCCCGTGCTGGCGACCATCGACGGCGACCGCCCCCGCGCCCGGCCGGTCTCGCCGGTGCGGACCGACGGCTTCACCGTCTACGTCGCCAACCTCCGCGCCTACCACAAGACCCAGGAGATCGCGGCCAACGCGAACGTCGAGCTGTGCTACGTCGACGACGGCCACAACCAGGTCCGCATCGAGGGGACGGCCGAGGTGCTGGCCGACCGCCCGCTGCTGGAGGAGATCTGGGCCGCCAACCCGCTCATGCGACAGTTCCTTGGCAGCCTCGACAACCCGCAGCTCGTCATCTACCGGATCGTGCCGGGCCGCGTGCGGTACATGCGGGAGTGGGCGTTGACGTACTTCGACGTGCCGACCGCCTGACGTAGCACAGGCTTCCAGCCTGTGTCCGGCGTACTGGCGAAAGACACAGGCTTCCAGCCTGTGCCACGTGGCGCGCCCGCCGACCGAACTTGTCCCCGCCCCCGGGTTCCCTTACAACCCCGCCGATGGGCCGTACCTACCTCAAAGACTGTTCCGCCGGCGACGTGATCGACGACGTGTTCGTCGTCTCCAACAAGCAGTTCGCCCAGGCGGCCAACGGCTCGCACTACATCAAGGCGTTCATCTCCGACCGCACCGGCCAGTTCTCCGGCCGGATGTGGAAGGCCACCCGCGAGATCTTCAACTACCTGCCCGACTCCGGCTTCGCCCGCGTCCGGGCCCGCGTCGAGAACTACCAGGGCAACCTCCAGGTCATCATCGAGACCGTCGGCCCGGCCGCCGACGGGACGTTCGACGTCGGCGACCTCCTGCCCTGCACCACGAAGAACGTCGACGAGATGTTCGCCAGGCTGGCGAAGGTCCTCGGCTCGGTCCGCAACCGGCACCTCAACGCGGTCCTGCAGGCGTACCTCCGCGACGAGCGGCTGATGTCGATGTTCCGCCGGTCGCCGGCCGCCCAGAGCTTCCACCACGCCTGGATCGGCGGGCTGCTCGAGCACACGCTCAACGCCGTCGAGGTCGGCGACGCCGTCTGCAAGTTCTACCCCACGCTCAACCGCGACCTCGTCCTCGCCGGGCTGTTCCTGCACGACATCGCCAAGACTTGGGAACTGAAGTACGACGCCGCCTTCGGCTACACCGACGGCGGGCAGCTGATCGGACACATCGTCAAGAGCGCGATGTGGCTTGAGCACAAATCGGCCGTCGCCGGGCAGCAATTGGGCGAGCCGATCCCCCGCGAACTCATCGACGTCCTGCAGCACATCATTTTGAGCCACCACGGCGAGCTGGAGTTCGGCAGTCCCAAGACGCCGGCCACGCCGGAGGCGTTCGCCGTCCACATGATCGAGAACATGGACGCGAAGCTGACGCTGATGCTGGGCGCGGCCCGCGGCGAGGCGGCGGCGTCGGCCGAGGGGAACTGGACCGAGTACATGAAGGCGATCAACGGCCGGCTGTACCGCCCGGACGTCGCGCCGCCGGACATGGCGGCCGACGCGGAGCCGGCCGCACCGGCCGAGGTGCCGGTCGCCGTCCCTGCCGCGAACGTCACGCCCAAACCGATCGCCCCGCCGTCGCGGGACGGGTCGCCCGTCGCCAACCCCTTGTTCGAAGGCTTGGCCGCGGGCAAGCGATAACGGCACTCGACATTTCCCGCCGACGCACTGGCGGGAAGCCTCAGTTCTGGCGAGCATGTTGCGGTCCCCTTTCCCCCGGTTCGCGGGGGAGAGGCGGTGCGTCCCCGCAACTCTCTCGCCGGAGGGCAATCGATGCGTCGGCTCGTCGTCCCGCTCGTCCTTTTGATGCTCTCGGCGGCCGCCGCCCGCGCCGCCGACGCCGGTCCCGCCACCCGCCCGAATATCCTGTTCATCATGACCGACGACCACGCCGCCCACGCCATCTCGGCGTACGGGAGCGCGGTCAACCAGACGCCCAACATGGACCGCATCGCCAAGGACGGCATGCGGTTCGACCGGTTCTTCGTCACCAACTCGATCTGTACCCCCAGCCGGGCGACGATGCTCACCGGCCAGTACAGCCACATCAACGGCGTCCCCGTCTTCAACGCCATCGACCCCGCCCGCCCGAACCTTGCCAAGTACCTGCAGGCCGGCGGCTATCACACCGGCGTGGTCGGCAAGTGGCACCTCGGGTCGCAGCCGAGCGGGTTCGACTTCTGGAAGATCCTCCCGGGCCAAGGTGCCTACTACAACCCGGTGTTCATCTCGGCCGAGGGCCGAAAGGCGATCCCCGGGTACGTCACTGACGTCACGACCGACCTGGGCGTGCAGTTCCTGAACGACCGCCCGAAGGACAAGCCGTTCTTCCTCATGCTGCACCACAAGGCCCCGCACCGGCCGTGGGAGCCGGGGCCGAAGTACCGCGACGAGTTCCGCAAGAAGGTCATCCCCGAACCCGCGACCCTGTACGACGACTACGCCACCCGCACCGACGCGGTCAAGCAGAACCGCCAGCGGGTGTTCGGCGACCTGAACCGCCGAGACCTCAAGATCGAGCCGCCGGCCGACGTGAAGCCCGGCCCCGACCGCCAGAAGTGGTTCGGCCAAGTCCCCACGGAGGTCCAGACGGAGGTCGACGGCAAGCCGGTCAAGCTCGCCGGCGACGCCCTGAACAAGTGGATGTACCAGCGGTACATGCAGGACTACCTGGCGTGCGTCCAATCGGTCGACGACAGCGTCGGCGCGATGCTCGACTACCTCGACAAGAACGGGCTCGCCCAGAACACGATCGTCGTCTACACGTCCGACCAGGGCTTCTACCTCGGCGACCACGGCCTCTTCGACAAGCGGTTCATGTACGAGCCGAGCTTCAAGACCCCGCTGCTCGTCCGCTGGCCCGGCGTGACCAGGCCGGGCACGACCCAGGACGCGATCACCGGCAACCAGGACTTCGCCCCCACGTTCCTGGCCGCCGCCGGCCTGCCCGTGCCGGCCGACATGCAGGGCCGCAGCTTCGTCCCGCTGCTCAAGCGCGAGCGGCCGGCCGACTGGCGGACCAGCTTCTACTACCGCTACTACCACGACCCCGGCGACCACAACACCGCCCGGCACATGGGCGTCCGCACCGAGACGCACAAGCTGATCTACTTCTGGAAGAAGGACCAGTGGGAGATGTACGACCTGGTCAAGGACCCGAACGAACTCCGCAACGTCTACGACGACCCGGCCTACGCGAAGCTCCGCGAGGAGCTGAAGGCGGAGATGTACCGCCTGAAGAAGGAGCTGAAGGACGACGACCAGTTCGCCGACCAGATCCCGCCGTCGGGCGTGTGAGTGGTCGCCCGCGTCGGCTCCCGTTCCGTCGTCATCCTGAGGTACTCCGAAGGACCTGACGTACATCGCGCGAATGGCGCCGGCCGATGATCGCGTGTCGATTGGAATGACGAATCGTTCCATCCCGCGATCGTCGGACGACCCACGTTCACGGCGCGATGAACGAGAGGTCCTTCGGAGTACCTCAGGATGACGATGCTCGCTCCTCGCGCATTGCCGATCTTGTCGTGAAGGAACAAGCCCCATGCGACTCCCCTCCCTTCTCGCCGTCGCCCTCGTCCTCCTCCCGTCAATCGCCCGCGCCGCCGACGGCCCCGTTACCCGCCCGAACGTCGTCCTCTTCGTCGCCGACGACCACGGCCAGGACGCCGGGTGCTACGGGAACAAGGTCATCAAGACGCCGAACATCGACGCCCTGGCCGCCGACGGCGTCCTGTACCGCAACGCCTTCTGCACGACGGCCAGCTGCTCGCCGAGCCGCAGCGTCCTGCTCTCCGGCCTGCACAACCACACGAACGGCCAGTACGGCCTGGCCCACAGCGACCACCACTTCGCCGGCTTCTCGTCCCTCTACACGCTGCCGGCCATCCTGACCGACAACGGCTACCGCACCGCCCGATGCGGCAAGTACCACGTCGCCCCCGAGTCGGCCTTCAAGTTCGAGACGACCCTGCCGTCGGCCGGCGGGAACCGCAACGGCGTGAAGATGGCCGACAACTGCCGCGACTTCGTCGCCGACAAGTCCAAGCCGTTCTTCCTGTACTTCTGCTCCAGCGACCCCCACCGTGGCGGCGGCAAGCTGGCCGACAAGCCCGGCGGCCCCGACGCCTTCGGCTCCCAGCAGGCGTACGCCGGCGTCAACGAGACCGTCTACGACCCCAAGGACGTCATCGTCCCCGCCTACCTCCCCGACAACGCCGCCACCCGTGGCGAGGTCGCGATGTACTACCAGGCCGTCACCCGCATGGACCAAGGCGTCGGCCGGTTGGTGCAGCACCTGAAGGACGTCGGCCAGTGGGACAACACGGTGTTCATCTACTGTGCCGACAACGGCGCGCCGATGCCGGGGTCGAAGACGACGCTGTACGAGCCCGGCATGAAGCTCCCGCTGATCGTCCGCGTCCCCGGAAGCAACGACCGCGGCGTCGCCCGGGACGCGATGATCTCCTGGGTCGACATCACGCCGACCATCCTCGACTTCGCCGGCGTGACCGAGGTCGTCGCGCCGCCGCTCGTGCAGGGCGAGCCGGAGAACGCCCCGGCCAATCCCAAGGCCGCCGCCCGACCAAAGCAGAAGGTCCCGTACGCCTTCCACGGCCGCAGCTTCCGCCCCACGCTCGCCGCCGACCCGGCCGAGGGGTGGAAGCAGGTCTTCGCCAGCCACACGTTCCACGAGGTCACCATGTACTACCCGATGCGGGTCGTCCGCACCGACCGGTACAAGCTGATCTACAACCTCGCCCACCAACTCCCGTACCCGTTCGCGTCGGACCTGTACGAGTCGGCCATCTGGCAAGCGGCGTTGAAGGACGGCACCAGCGCGTTCGGCAAGCGGCTTAAGGCCGACTTCCTCCAGCGGCCCAAGTTCGAGCTGTACGACCTGCAGGCCGATCCCGACGAGACCAAGAACCTGGCCGACGATCCCGCCCACAAGGCGACGTTCGACAAGCTGGCCGCCGAGTTGAAGGCGTTCCAGCAGAAGACGAAGGACCCGTGGGCGGTGAAGTACGTGCACGAGTGAGTGCGACCGCCGCGTGACGAACGTCCCGAACCTCGAACGAGGTCTCCCACATGGACCGCCGCCAGTTTCTCGCCTCCGTCTCCGCTGGTGCTCTGCTGGCGGCGTCGCCGGTCAACGCCGCGGCTCCCGCAACCAACCCCGCCACCGTCCCGTCCTCTCGCCCCGCCTTTGCACTCGACAGCCCGCCCGTCCTACAGAACCCCACGCCCGACGGCGTCACCGTCGTCTGGGCCGTCAACGGCCCGGCCGCCGGGTGGGTCGAGTACGGGCCGACCGACGCGCTCGGCAAACGGGCCGAGTCGGCCGCCACCGGGCTGCTGGCCTTCGAGGACCGGTTCTTCGCCGTCCGGCTCACCGGGCTGACCCCGGGCGAGCCTGTGTTCTACAAGGTCGTCGCCGCCCCGATCGACTTCGCCTCGGCCTACAAGATCCGCCGGGGTGAGCCGGTCGCGTCGGCCGTCCACAAGTACGTCCCGCCGAGCGAGGAATCCGACCGCGCGACGTTCGCCGTCATCAACGACACCCACGAGCGGGTGCCGACGCTCGCCGCCCTCACGGCCGCCCTGGCGAAGGACCCGGCCGACCTCATCGTCTGGAACGGCGACGTCTTCAACGACGTCCGCTCCGACGACCACGTCGTCGCCAACGTCCTCCGCCCGGCCGGAGCGGCTTACGCGGCCGAGCGGCCGGTCCTGTTCGTCCCTGGCAACCACGACCACCGCGGCGTCAACGCCCGCGGCCTCGCACGCGCCTTCACCGGCTGGCCGACGGACGCCGACGCGCCGCCGGGCCTGCCCGTCCCGCGGTGCTTCGCGATCCGACACGGCCCGCTGGCCGTCGTCGGGCTCGACACCGGCGAGGACAAGCCCGACCGCCACCCGACCTGGGCCGGGCTGGCCGCCTTCGAGCCGTACCACGCCGCCCAGCGGGACTGGCTGGCCAAGGCCCTCAAGCGGCCGCACGTCGCCTCGGCCCCGTTCCTGGTCGTCTTCGCCCACATCCCGCTCTGGGGCCTGCCGGGCGACAACGGCGGCGACACGCTCCAGGGCTTCGGCTCCTACGCCCGCCACGCCCAACAGCTCTGGCACCCGCTGCTGGCCGAGGCCAAGCCCCAACTCGTGATCAGCGGCCACACCCACAAGCACCGCTACGACCCGCCGGCCGAGGGCCGGACGTACGGCCAGCTCGTCGGCGGCGGCCCGGCGCTGGAGGCCGCGACGCTCATCCGCGGCCGGGCCGACGCCGGGAAGCTGGAGGTCGTTGCGTCCACGCCCGACGGCAAGGAGCTGGGCAAGTGGTCGTACGGGCCGCGGTAGGCAGAACAGTGGCAGGGTGAAGGCGATAACGCGTCGAAGGACGGACCGCGTCCTCCCTCTCCCCTCGGGAGAGGGCGGGGGTGAGGGGGCGCTGGAGTCGAACGGTTTTCGATGGGGCAAGCGGTTCCGGGTTTGGCTACCGAACATCTCTCCCGGCCAAACGGTTCGCACTGCCAAGCCCCCTCACCCCCGCCCTCTCCCGGGGGGAGAGGGAGGACGCGGTCCGCCCTACTTCGCGTCATCGCCTTCACCTCACCATTCTGCCACAACTCCTGCCTCAGAACCCCACGAAGAACGGCACCGCCGGCCCGACCTTCACGCCGAAGTTGTCGATGAACAGGATCGGCCGGGCGACCAGGTCCGCGCGGCCCGGGCGGTACATCGGGCCCTGCGGCGTCTGGATCCAGCCCAGGCCGACGTTGAACGCCGTGTACGGGATCCAGCACGTCCACGCGTTGTCCAAGCCCTGCGGCGGGATCGCGAACGGGGCCGTCCCCGTCGCCGCGAACCCGTTGATGTCCGCGAACGGGATCATGTTCGCCCGCACCGGCGGGCCCATCCCGCCCCGGCCATCGGTCGTGAAGAACTGCACCACCACCTGCTCCGCCCGACCCAGCCCGCCCTTCATCGTCACCCGCCCGAAGAACACGATCCCCGGCATCCCGTTCGGCCCGGGGACGTTGTGCCGCATGTCCAACAGCTGGAACGTGATGTCGTCGCCGATCGGGTTCGGGCCGACCGGCGTCGGCCCGGGGCCGGGCCCCGGGCCCGGATTCACCGGCGGCTGCGGGTTGACCGGCGGGGCGTCGTTCTGCGGCGGGGGCGGCGTGCCGTTGAGCGCGTCCTTGCACACGTACGCCTCGGACGCCGCCCGCCCGAACTGCTCGTACGACACCCACCCGTATCCGTCGTCGCCCCAGCCCGTCCCCCACGAGTTCTGGATCTTGAACGCCCCCTTGGCGTCGTCGTACCCGACGAGGATCATGGCGTGCCCGCCCTTCTCCTCGCCGTCCTTGCCCTTCCACACGTACCCCCGCTTGGCCTCGATGAACCCCGTGTCCACCTTCGCCCCGAACACCACCGGGTACCCGGCGTTCAGCTGCGCCTTGACCTCCTTCGGGTCGGCCACGTTCACCTGCCGCCAGAAGTCGATCCGGTACCGCGTGGCCGACTGCATCGCCCGCTGCGGCGGCTTGGACCGGAAGTCGTCGTCCCGGTACGGCATGTCGGCCATCGTGCAGGCGCCGGTCCGCGACAGCAGGTTCAGGGCCTCGGTCATGTTCGACCCGCCGTCCTGCCCGTTGTTGATCTGGTTGTAGATGAACGCCGGGCTGAACACGTGCTGCGGGTTGGCCCGCCCGGCGTTGTCGGCGACGTCCCACCGCTCCTCGTTCTTCTCCTGGTAGCTCTTGAGGGCGTACGCGACGCTCCACCCGACGCACGAGCTCTGCCCGCCCTGGTCGCCGACCGGCGGCATCCGGTCCGACAGGTCGACCCGCGGCGGCAGCTCGGCCCCGGCGAACGGCGTGGCCGCCAGAGGGATCCCGCGGAGTTGGTCCGGCGTGGCCAGCTTCAGCCCCAGCTTCCGCTCGGCCGCCAGCCCCGGGGTCGCCGCCCAGGCGAACAGGACCACGGCCACGACGGCCGCCGACACGCGTGAAAACGTCGACCTCATATGTCTATCCCTGAATCGGTTTGGGGTCGAAGCGGTCGCCCGGCCGGTGTCCGGCCCGTCGGCGGACGGGAACGCAGAATAACGAAACCCGCGCTCCCGTCGCAATGAGATTCGGGACTCGCCGCGGGTTCTGGCGGCAAGCCCGAAGGTGGTCCGGGCTTCGCCCCGGCCGGTCGGTAAGTCCCGGATCGGGCGGAACGTGCGTGCGGGGTCGGGGTCGACCCCAGCGGTCGGCTCCGCGTCGGGCCAAGCCGCCCAAACCGCCGTGGGTTCGTTTCGCTCCGCCGACCGCGCAATGGGTTCGTTCGCCACAGCCGATGCGCTCAGTGGGTTCGTTTCGCAGTTGGCATCGTTCGCCGCCGCGGGAGCAATGGGTTCGTTCGGCGCGGGAAACGAGGTTCGGTGGGTTCGTTTCCCGTCCGACCCTGCATTGGGTTCGTTCGCCACGGCCGACGCGTTCGGTGGGTTCATTTCGCAGTTGGCGTCGTTCGCCGCCGCAGGAGCAATGGGTTCGTTCGGCGCGGGGAACTCGACTCGGTGGGTTCGTTTCGCGCCCGGACGAGCAATGGGTTCGTTCGGCGCAGCGTGGAGTCGAATCCGGTTCGTTTCCGGGCATACGTGCGGCGGACCCCACGCCGGTGCCTGAGCGTACCCGCGAAGACCCGGATGGGCAGGAAGCCAAAGTTGAAGATGGAGAACGGATTCGTGCGGATGGATAGATCCACCTCCCTTCCGACCTCGTCCAACCTTCCGTCGGCAAAAATGTGCCACAGAGGCACAGAGGCACAGAGGCCTGTCAGCCCCTCTTTGCTCCCCGTGCCGCTCGAACAGCGCTTCTTTGAACGTGATCGAGTAGCCGGCACGGGATGCTCCACTGTGACACGGGCTTCCAGCTCGTGCCGGCCCGGCCCGAAGATCAGAGCGATTGGATTCCGAATCTTTACTACCTCCGACGTCGCACGCACGGGCTAGAAGCCCGTGTCACGGGGAAGCGACCTCGGCAACGCTCCTCAACTCGCTCTTTGGGCATAACTGGGTGTGAACCGTCCGGACGCCGACCCAGCCTCTGTGTTCTCTGTCGCAAAATCCCTACCGCACCCGACCCCTGTCCGATCCGCTCCCATTTTACCGCCGACCCCCACCGCCTGTCGGCTATGAACCGCCGCGCCGCCCAGTTGCCGACATCCGCCTTCCGCGGGATGATGGGCGACCCGGCGACACCCTGAATCGCCTATGCTTGTTCCGGAGAATCACCGATGAAGCCCCGCAAGCCCGCCGTGTTCCTCGATCGTGACGGCGTCATCAACCGCACCCGCGTCGTCGACGGCGTCCCCTACCCGCCGGCGTCGGTGGCCGAGTGCGAACTCCTCCCCGGCGTCGCCGAGGCGATGGCGATGTTGGCCGCCGAGGGGCTGCCGTTAGTCGTCGTGACGAACCAGCCGGACGTCGCCCGCGGGACGCAGGTGCAAGCGGAGGTGGAGCGGATCAACGAGAGCCTGCGGACGCAGTTGCCGATCGACGCGGTGTACGTCTGCTATCACGACACGCCGGACGCCTGCGACTGCCGCAAGCCCCGGCCGGGCATGTTGATCCGCGCCGCCGAGGATCTGCACCTGGACCTCGGCCGCAGCTACATGGTCGGCGACCGGTCCGGCGACGTGCTGGCCGGGGCGGCCGCGGGGTGCAAGACGTTCCTCGTCGATTTACCCTACAGCAAGGGGGATCGCTGCAGCCCCGACGCCCGGGTGGCCGATCTACCCGAGGCGGCCCGGCGGATCGTCGCGGACCTGCGGGGGCGGAGAAGCGCTGAGTGCTGAGTGCTGAGTGGAAAGTGCTGGGTTTCATGGTGTAATCGCCCCACTTCGCGGGACGTCTCGTCAGGAACCGAAGTCCCGAAGCAACCACCCAATCACTCAGCACTTTCAACTCAGCACTCAGCACTTTCTGGAGACAGACCTTTGGACGGAGCCCGCATGACCGCGTCGGACACGAGCGTTCCCTCCCTTAGCCGACTGAAGGTGAAGGTCTTCGCCGACGGCGCCGACCGGGCCGGCATGCTCGAGATGGCGGCCAAGCCGCACATCGCCGGGCTGACGACCAACCCGACGCTGATGCGCAAGGCCGGCATCGCCGACTACCGGGCGTTTGCCAAGGACGTCCTGAGCGTGATCAGGGACAAGCCGATCAGCTTCGAGGTGTTCTGCGACGACTTCGCCGAGATGGAGCGGCAGGCGAACGAGATCGCCTCATGGGGCAGCAATGTGTTCGTGAAGATCCCCGTGACGAACACCGCCGGCGAGCCCGCCTACGCGCTGGTGAGGCGGCTGGCCAAGGCCGGCGTGAAGCAGAACGTGACGGCGTTGATGACGCTGGCGCAGGTGCGGGACGTGTCGGCCGCGATCGCCGACGGCCCGGCGTCGAACATCAGTGTTTTCGCCGGCCGGCTCGCCGACACCGGCCGGGACCCGGTCCCGGTGATGGCCGCCGCCGTCGAGATGATGCGACCGTACCCGCGTCAGGAACTGATCTGGGCCAGCCCCCGCGAGCTGCTGAACGTCTTCCAAGCCGACGCCGTCGGGTGCCACATCATCACGGTGACGAACGACGTGCTGAAGAAGCTGGAACTGGTCGGCAAGGACCCGACGCAGTACTCGTTGGAAACGGTGCAGATGTTCTACAACGACGCGAAGGCGGCGGGGTTTTCGATCTAATTGGTAGTCAGTAGCCAGTGGTCCGTAGTCAGTAGTTGGAGGCCCGTCGACCCGGGTGCCCTCCAACTACTGACTACGGACCACTGGCTACTGACTCCTCAAGGTTGCACCATGTCCATCGGGCACTCCTTCTCCGTGTTGGCCAGTTCGACCTGATCCCCCTCGGGGATCGCCTGTCCGGCCTCGTCCTGCCGCTCGGCCACCGCGCCCTCGTCGGGGATGAACTCCTGCTGCACGCAGTCGCCGGTCTCATTGTCGTAGTGCTGGGCCACGAACCCGCGGGTCGTCTTGATGTAGATCATGGCGGCTCCTCCACCTGTTGGCTTCCCACCGACCGAACCAGCCCCGGAACGGGGCGACGTGTGACGCCCATAGCCTATCGAAACGGCCGCGACCGTGCCAAGCGCGAGCCGCGGAGCGACAACGCGCACGACCGTCCTCGCAAGGGCGTTCGGCAGGTCGGCCCGCGCCCTCCCTCTCCCGGAGGGGGCCTTGTTGCACAAATGGTCACAAGTGGCGGCCTCGACA
>JADMIO011367138.1_pt1 | contig 32084 bp, 27 predicted proteins | sample 8958161 | NCBI WGS metagenome assembly JADMIO01 (sample SAMN16585339, study PRJNA669376) | soil metagenome | isolation source: Crop rotation soil | place: USA: Cullars Rotation, Alabama | collected 2011
GTACCCGCCTTAGCGCGGTTTAGTGTTACTCTTTTGGCGACCGGCACAGCCATGAATCGTTGTTGCCGCCGTCAAGAGTGATCTCGGAGGAGGGTTCATTCGCGAAGGGCCGGGGGCAAGCGCCACTGGCCTTTCGTTTTTTGTGCAAGTCCTTTATCTTGCAATAATTGCACTGAGCATGTTTTGCCGGCGTGAAGCGGTGGACGCCGAGGTTGAAGGACGCGGGGCGGTGTTGGAGAGCAGGTGTTTTTCCGATCGCCGCGCGTCCCCGCTACCCGCCGACCACGCGTCGGCTTCCCCGTCGCAACGCAGAAGAACCGATTGCGGGATCCGGCGGGTCATCACGGTGTGGTAATTACGTTCGAGTTCGACTGATATTGTCTGCTGAATTCGTTCGTCGGCCTGCCGGGCCGCGTCACTACATTTCCTCATTGGGATCGGGCTCGAATTGGAACGCGCCAAGGTGCCGCTAGGCTATATCGAGCGCGAAGACTATGGAGTTAAGCGGCTTTGGCTGGGCCAATACAATGCACCCGGAGGCAATCCGAAAGCACCCGCGATTTGCTGCTTCGACAATAGCAAGTGGCATCCGGTCATAAACGGCTACCTTCAGGTGAACAACAACCCTCCCGGCCAAGACGATTAAGCTGCGCGACGGGCGGCTCTATGTCACAAGCGCCGGCCGCTCGCGCTCCACCTCGCTCGCCACTTTGTGTAGTGCCTCACACAGCCGCGGGACCACCTTCAATGCTAGCCGTTGGTGTACAGGTTCCACTAGCGCGTGATCGCGGCGCGCCCTGTGCAGTTTCCTCAAACAGGCCCGGGCCCGGCGCCGAAGTACCCCCGGCCGGCAAACTTCTCGAAAGGCGAGCGATCGGCATGCTGCTGTAGGGTTTGCCTGAGGTTGCGGCGGGCGTTTGCCCTACGGACTCGTGTGTCGCAACGCTTTATCCTTTGCGCTGGCTCGTAGGGGTCGCAATAGGAAGGAAAGAGCGGTATTCCCTCCCCCGGGTCGCGACGTACTCCCTGCCGCGGTCCCTTGCGAGCAACCGAAACGCAGCCGGAAGGAGCCATGTTCATTGAACAGTACTGAATCCGCTCATGGCTTCGGTGGCCTGTTCCTCATAGCCAGTTTGGTGGAACGATTGCCCGCCAAGTCGAAGCCCAGATTCTGGCGCAGCGTTGAAGAGCGCGCGATAAACCTTCCTGCATTTAATGGAAGACAGGCCAGTCGATGTGCGCTTTGAGGCAGCTGATCTGATCACTGAGATTCGGCGGCAACCTGCTGGACCGGCAACTCGGGCCTTGCGAGCACTGGATCCATTCGCAGCGCACGCTCGAGCGCCACCATTTCTCGTCTCAACCGCTGGAGCGCTCGATGGGCTTTGGGCAGATCGCCCTTATGCGCGGCTTTGTAAAGAGCCTGCGCTGCGCTACTGGCCTTCTTCGCGGCAAAGTTGCCGATCATGCCTTTCAGAGTATGTGATGCATCAGACAGCCGGGGTGCATCTCCATCGCGCAAAGCGCTTGCCGCTGCCTCTAGCAAGCCCCTATGATCAACAAAGAGCATTTGTGCGAGCTCGCGAAACGCCTGATGATCGTCGTTGAGTGTCTCTAGTATTACATTGCGGTCGTAGACCTGCGGGATGTCACGGCTTTCGCCACGATCGCTTTGCTTGCCGGAACTGCCCGGGCCGGCCGGCGTTTCGAGACCCGGGTCTGCCGCTCGCTTGATTGCAGCGACAAGCTTGGGAATTTCGATCGGCTTGGACAGGTAATCGTCCATCCCCGATTCGATACATCGTTCGCGGTCGCCTCGCATCGCGTTCGCGGTCATCGCTATGATGGGTAGATGTCTTCCAGTACCCTGCTCTAATACCCGGATTGCACCGGTAGCTTCCAACCCGCTCATGACCGGCATCTGCACATCCATCAAGGCGAGATCAAACGGTGTATCGCCACTGGCATTGAACGCCTGTAGTGCCTCTATGCCGTTGTGTGCGATGGTCACTCTGTAGTCGAGCCTTTGCAACACGCCAAGAGCAAACCGGATATTGATCTCATTGTCCTCGACCAGTAAAACGCGCAGCGGGCGTGTCGATTGGGGCAGGAGGGACTGCGTATGGTCGCTCGGTGCAGCGGCTTCGGGCACCGCACGTCCTACGGTACCGGCGATTGCATGCTGAAGCTCCGAATGAGAGGAGGCTTTGTTCAGATACATGATCGGGCCTCTTGCTCGACCCTGCGTCCTCTTGTGGTGCCATGTTACCGGTGTAAGAACCAGCAGCGGAAGATCTTTGCACTGTGCGGCACTGCGGATTCTGCGGATCAGCTCACCCTCATCCAAGCCCGGAACCTTCCCATCGAGAACTGCCAGGTCAAAGGGGGCGCCCGCGGATGCTTCTCGCTGCAACTCTGCGATTGCCTCGTCCAGGTCATGCAGCGCGGTGCACTGAATCTGCCACGCGGACAGCGTTTCTACTAAGCAGACGAGTTGTGCAGGGCTGTCGTCGTAAACCAGAACTTTGAGGCCGCTGACGCTCTGACGTGCATCTGCGGGATGCACGACATCCTCGGAAGCCTTACCCAAGATGGCACTGAAATAGAATGTCGTGCCTTTGCCTGGGTCGCTTTTGAGTGAAATGTTGCCTCCCATCATGCTTACCAGTCGTTCGCAGATCGCTAGTCCAAGGCCGCTGCCTCCGAATCGGCGTGTGACCGACATGTCGGCCTGGGAGAAGGCATGGAAAATGGATGCGGTCTTGTCATACGAGATGCCGATTCCGGTATCCCTTATGGCAAACAAGAGCTTGACCTCCGAAGTTACCGGTTCCGAAATACCGACACACAGTTCGACCTCGCCCTTGGCAGTGAACTTGATCGCGTTGCCGAGCAGGTTAGTAACCACCTGGCGGAGCCTTAGCGGGTCCCCGATTAGAACGTCCGGGACGTCCGAGTTTACGCGCCACATGAATTCCAGCCCCTTCTCTTCAGCTTTTACCGCCAGCATCTTCATCGTATCTGCAAGGGTGTCGCGCAGCAGGAACTCAGTGTTCTCAAAGCCAAGCTTGCCTGCCTCGATCTTGGAAAAATCGAGAATATCGTTGATCAATTCCAGCAGAGCGCCAGACGACGAGCGAACGACTTCCAGCTGGTCGCGCTGCTCCGCCGTCAGCTCCGTAGTGAGCATAAGATCGGTCATGCCGATAATCCCGTTCATCGGCGTGCGGATCTCGTGGCTCATGTTTGCTACAAACTCACTCTTCGCATGGGTGGCGGCTTCTGCCGCTTCCTTTGCTTGGCGAAGCTCGATCTCACGCATTTTCAGCTTAGTGATATCGGCTGTGATCGCATCGATCCGGATCGGTCGCCCAGCCGTATTGCGAGCGACTCTCGATCGCTCACTTACCCATGCGATAGATCCATCTGGACGTTGGATGCGAAATTCGAGGCTGGCGCCTTTCGTCTTGAGAAGATCATTGGACGCGGCAAGCACAAGAGCGCGGTCCTCGGGATGCACGCTCTCTCGCCACAGTTGTGGGTTGCTCTGAAATTCTTCAGGTTCGCGGCCGTAAATTTGGCGCACGGCCGGATTGACGTAGAGTATGGTCTGCGAATCCGTCGAGCGCGACCAGATCATATGCTCCGTGGAGCGCAGAATGCTTTCCAGTCGGTCTCGCGTTTCATGTAGCAATTCCTGCGACAGGCAGTATTCGGTGATATCGCTGATGGAGCCCGTAATACGCACCGGCGTGCCGCTTGCATCACGCAACGCTTTGCCGCGTACCCGAAACCATCTGTATTCCGCGCCCTGCGTACTCATCCGATATTGCACGTCCAGCGGGACATCAGCGTCCAGGTGTCGTGCGAGCGCGTGGTCCGCGCTCGAACGGTCCTCGGGATGGATGCGGGAAAGCCAAGCATCCAATACCGTAGCCTCGCTCACGAAATCCAAATTCAACAGCGCAGCGTATCTGGGCGAGATGTAGCCAATGTTTTCGACAAGGTTCAAATCCCAGATGCCATCGTTTGATGCATTTATGGCGAGGTTCAGTCTTTCCTCGCTCACGCGTAAGGCCTGCTCAGCGTTGTAGTGCTCGGTCACGTCGGATAGCGTCCCCGCCATGCGAAGAGCCCGTCCATCGGGATTGCGCTCTACCACTTGGCCGTGACATTGGCACCACCGCCATTGTCCACTCACACTCCTGATCCGAAACGAGACACGATAGGACGGCACGTGGCCTCGTAATGTGGCTGCTAGTGCTTCGAGCATCTGGCGGCGGTCGTCTGGATGAACCAGACGGCGCAGTTCGGCGACAGAGGCGGCGGTGCCCGCGCGCGGCTTTCCGAGGATGAGCGACCACGTTTCACTGAGGTATACCGTCCCGGTTGACATCGGCCAGTCCCACAGAGCGAGATTGGAGCCCTCGATGGCCAAGTTCAGACGGGTGGTGGTCTCGATCAACAAGGCTTCGCCGAGCTTGCGGTCGGTGATGTCAGCCTCAACTGCGATGAAGTTGGTCAATTCCCCACTGTCGGACAGAACCGGCTGCGAATCGATGCTAACCCAATACATCTCGCCGTTTTTGCGGTAGTTCACCAACTCGACGTGAAACCCCTGTTGCTCCGCAATCTTCTCGCGCATGTGCTGTATTACGGCGGGGTCGGTGTCGCGACCTTGCAGTAGCAATCCGGGTTTGATGCCACAGATCTCGTCGCTGGTGTATCCGGTGATCTTAGTGAACGCCGAATTTACCCATTCCACGGATCCGCAGGTATCGGTGATAATCACGGCGTTGTGTGTATTGCTCGCGACCAACGATAGCTTTCGTGCTAACGCCTCACTCGCGCGTAGCGTTGCAGCGGTACGCTGGCGCTCGATAAACAGCCCGATCTGGCTTCCTGCTGCCTGCAACATCGCGATTACATCTGCTTCTGCTTCTGATTTGCGTCCGCCGAAGAAGTGCATGACCGCGATGACGTCTGTAGCAATCTTGATCGGCAGAGCAAAACCGGAGCGCAGTTGAGACAGTGTGCTGTCAGAGGGGATATTGCGCACTCTAAGCGGTTCGCCGGTCTGCCACGCTCGTCCCGCCAATCCGTCCCCTTTGGCGAACCGCAAGCTACGCCCTAAGGTTTCCAGCCGCTGCTTGTCTGTGTCGTTGGCACACCACAGGTCCGTGCACGCCAACGAATCGCCAGAGGCGTCGACCTGCCAAAACGTCCCGACTGTGTAACCCATCGTGTCACCGATGAGGTGCAGGATGCGCTGAATTGCTTCTTCGATTGATTCCGCGTCGGCGAGAACTTGCGCAATCTGGTATTGGATGTGCAAACGGTTTTCGATACGTTTGCGTTCGGTGATGTCATGTATTGTTCCGATAATGCCCGCCACGGCGCCGTTCGCATCGGTGAATAGGCCTTTGGTGATGATTGAATGTCGGAGACTTCCGTCTGCAGCATAGGTTTGCGTGGTGTAGTTGACCGCCTCTTGTCGTTGCAGAACTTTCTGTTCCATAGCGCGGTGGATGGCTGCGACTGCGGGCGACTCGATGTCGTCCACGGTCTTGCCAAGGCAATCCTGACGGTCCCGGCGAATGTATTCCTCGGTAGCGCGGTTCATCATTATGTACGCTCCGCCGCGATCCTTGACGTAGAGCGGGAATGGCAACGCTTCGATCAATTCGCTGGTGAAGCGCAGCTGATCCGCCATGCGGCCTCTGGCTCGACCTATCTCCGAGATGTCAGACAGGACGCTTACCACGAATCTTTCGTCTGCTGACGTGCTGAACGCGCTGACTCGGGTCAGAACGGTATGGACGATGCCATCGGGTTTGGTGATGCGCTCTTCGGTTTCAAGGGGCTCCTTGGAAGCGAACGCGGCGTCGTCGCGCTCGATCCGCAGTCCCGCCTCCTCGGGATCGAATATCTCGTAGTCTGTGCGATCGATGGTCGCCTCACGGGTCCGGTTGTTAAGACGGAGCCAGGCGTCGTTCACCAGGACAAAGCGGTGCGCGCGATCTTTTACCAAGAGCGGATTGGGTAATGCGTCAACGAGATGACGCAGGAAGGCACTGGCCTTGGAAATCTGCTGCGCGGCAGCTTTCTGATCGCTGATGTCCGAAAACACACCTACGATGCCCGCTAATGCATCATCGGTCCCGCGCAAGGGCGCCTTGGTACAGAGTGCGTGGCGAAGTTGGCCTCCCAAGGCGATGAGCTCGGTCTCGTAGCGGATGCTGGTGCCTGTGTCGAGGATCTGTGCATCGGCCAGTACATGCGATGTCGAAGAGTTAGCCGGCATGGCTTCATGTGCCGTCTTGCCGATATAGTGCTCTGGCGGGTAGCCGAACAGATCGGCGTACGCGCTGTTGACGAGGAGAAATTTGCCTTCGACGCTGCGATAGAAGATAGGAGTAGGGATGGCGTCGAGCAGATTCTGGGTGAGTTGCAGGTGATCGTTCAGGTTGCGTTCTGCTGCGAGACGCTCGGTAATGTCCTGCAGCGTCCCGGTTATCGCCGCGAGGGCTCCGGACTCGTCATACAGCGGGCGCGCACGGACATTTAGCCAGCGCACGTCGCGGTTTCTAGTCAGGCAGCGAATCTGCTGTTGAGCCTGGCCGTGCTTGGCAATCGAGTCATACAGCGCTGCGCTTTGTGATCGATCGTCCGGGTGAATGAACGTGCGAAAGGATTTTCCAATGCAGTCGGATGGCTCGAAACCGGTGATAGCCTTCCATGAAGGATTGAGGTAGCTCCACCGCCCGTAGCGATCCGTCTGGAACACGACTTCGTTCAGATTCTCGACCAGCGACCGGTTCTTGGCCTCGCTCGCTTGCAAAGCACGATGCTGGTCACTTAGACGAAAGGAAGCGCGATTGATTGCCCGACTCAAGCGTTCGAGCTCTTCGGTGCTTTGCGCCTCGCGGAATGCACTGCCTGAGTTGCGGTCCAGGTCGCTAATAAAACCGGTTGCGTCATCTAACTCCCGCAATGGCCTGCGGATCAGCAAAACGACGGCCAGGACGCACGCCGCCAGGCAAAACAGCCCGCTCTGCAGCGTCCTGATAAACGCTTCCTGCCACAGGGCATTGGTGTCCGACAGGTCCTGGCGGATGATGACCCATCCGCGCGGTCCCTCCGATCCGATCGGATAGCGCGCCTCGAGTCTGGCAGGGCGCATTCCTAGTTCGTTGCCGGCGAGCCGGAACATGGGTGCAAATTCGATCGCTGCGTAAGGTTTGTCCCGTACGTTTGTGCGGGAGTGGCTCAGACGCCCGGCAGCCGGATCGCTTACGCCACGCCGGATGACGTGGGCCAGCTCGTGCCCGTCCCGGTCCAGAATGGATACTGCATCAATGGGGCTGCCGTCAACAATATGGTGCAAATCGCGCTCGAGCTCGAGGCGCGCATCGCCCGATTCATCTTCGATCATCTGCGCGACAGACGCGCCAAGATTCATAGCGACTTCTTGATGGGAAGCCAGCGATAACGCTTCCACTTGCCCGGCTTGATATACAGCCAGGCAGATGGTGGAAAGTGCGACCACAGTTGCTACCGAAGCGACCAACCGTGAACGTAGGTTTCTCGGGAAAACGCGCAAAACTGGGAGGTGCCAGGACATAGATCGACCATTTGGGGTTTCGCTCGGCAGAAGAGCATGTATCGAGCCATCCGAACCTGCGGCGGCGCACGTGCACTCGCCGGCCTTGAGCCGAAATAGCGGTGCGAAGCCCGATGTTCTGCCACATCGCTATAACGGCAGAAGAGTGCGATAGTTTAGATTTGGGCGTGCCATTGAGCAGGCTCGTGGCAGCGGCTTGCTATTGACACTGTGTACTAAGTCATAGTCAGTGCGGAATGGGCCTGAAACAATGCGCGAGCGTCCCAGCGCCGGCATGGACCCGGCGCAACTCGGGCAAGCGACCTCGCAACCTAGAACCCGGAGCACTTGGCCATGTTTCATCAGCAGCTTGCCCAGTTCGCGCTTGGCCTCGGCAAGCGTAGCCCGACCTCAGTGGCGGCCAGCGAAACTGCGCCGGTACCCGCACTGTCGACGCCAGCGTCCTCCTTTGCGCCCCGCCAGAACCCATCGACCGCTGTTGCATCCCTCGCCGAAGGAAATGAACCGGCGGCGTCAAACGCGGACTCCACGACCGCAGCCCGGCTGTACGAGCTGGAGTGGTTACCGGCGCTCTTTGGTCGATGGGCGCGCTCGGCTATTGAACTCGTGCGCCCGGGAATCGGCGACTCCGTTCTGGATGTCGCGTGCGGTACTGGTGTGGTGGCGCGCGCCGCAACGGTCGACGTCGGAATTACGGGGCGAGTGGTGGGCTTGGATGCCAACCGAGATATGCTGCGTGTCGCACAGCAGAACGGCACCGATAGAGATGACCTGTCGGCGGCTGCTATCGAGTGGTCGGAGGGTACTGCGTGCGCGATGCCCTTCCCCGACGCTGCTTTTCATATTGCGTATTGCCAATTTGGTTTGCAGTTTTTCGCAGATCAAGCAGCGGCCCTGTGCGAGATTCGACGCGTTTTGACGCCTGGAGGCCGAGCAGCATTCGTTGTATGGGGCGCCATCGAGAAAAGTGCAGGATTTGCCATCCTGGCCCGTGCGCTGGAGCGAGATGTGGGGGCCGCCGAAGCGCAGATGGTGCGAATGGCATACGTCTCCAATCCCCAAGCGCTGGTGGCGTCGCTCGGCGAGGCAGGCTTTTGCGACATCGTCCTGGAGCGCCGTTCGCAAACGGCCCGTTTCCGTTCCGTCGATCATTTTTTGAACTTGTGCCTTGAGGGATCTCGACTGGGCAAGGCGGTCGCAAGCCGCGATAAAGTGGTTGGACGTCTGTTGCTCGATCGCCTGCGTGCCGGCCTTGCGCGGTATCTCGGACCCGATGGACTGACGTTTCCGGTTGAGGCGCTCGTGCTGCGGGCTCGCAGGTAGTCCTTCATCGCTGACGTACAAGATCTGATAACGATTATTCCAAACCCACCCGAGACGCCGGTAAAGTCCATTGAACCGGATGTGAGGAAACTTTATGAGTAATCCCGAAGATTTTATGAATAAGCGCAGCAGCGGCTATCTCCTGCCGGTCACACGGATCGAAGCCTCTAGCGCATCGACTGTCGGGAAGAAGTCACCCTCTTATTTGCTCACCGGAGATGCCATTCGTCTGATGTGGTGGTTGGAGGGAAAGGTCGCCGTGCATGCCATCGCAGATCAATTTCCGCGGGTCATGAACCGCATTGCGGAGTTGTGGAAGCAACCCGTCCTCACTGACCGTTACTTCGACGAGCTGTTGCATGATGAACGGGGCACCAGGCAGGGATTTCCTCTGCGGGTGCTGACCGAGATCAATCTGTTGAGAGACTATTACGTGACGCAGCTGTATCCCAAGCGCGTTGACCCATGGGATCAGGTCCTGTATCGCTGAGCTAGGGTGCTGTCCCACTCGTTCGTGGGATAACTGCGACACTCGAAAAGGTCGGCCGTAGCACAATTCGCGCCGCGCAGCATGCGATCGCGCTAGGCTCCGCGACCTAAGGCGACAATGCTGGAGTGTTCTTCTTTTGGTGGATCAAGCTGCGTTACGCCGGCGCAGCAACATCCACCCAATCAGCAGCCCCGCCGCTGCGATACCCGCAGGACTAAGCTCGGGCACTGGATTTTGCGGCACGATTGCCTGCACCAGGCCGCGATCGTCTATTGTAAAGTCGATCACCAGTTTGTCTGCGTCGACGTACGGCAATCCGCCCCAGTTGATCCGAATCTCACCGCTCGTGTAACTGATTCTCGATGTGTCGAAGCCCCCAAGCGTGCTGGCTGGGTCTACCGTAGCTCCCGTGATGGCAAGATTGCCAGGCGCCGTACGTTGGAATATCACTCCGTTGAATGAAGCCGATGTCCAGACTGGAGCTTGCAAACGCGTGCGGAAGGTGATGGTGAGCTGATTGTCGCTGAAGTCGGTCAACAACAGCGTAGTGTGCTCTATCTGACCCCAAGCTTCGAGGCCCGGGCCGACGACGAAGCTGCTTGGCTGGAACGAGGCCGGGGCGTAAACGGTGGCAGCGTCGGGGAAACGGTAAGTAACGCTCAGCGGCTGATCCAGCAAGTTCGCGCTCGCGGTGGAACTCAGTGTCGCTGCCAGGCACAGAGGCAGCAGAAAGGCTGATTGCTTACGCATGGAAATCCTTTGACGGGGATCAAGATCGGCTACTCTACGCAGAGAGCCTCGAATCGCCTATCAGGGTGATGGAAACGTCACGCAGAGATGCCTGCTCCCGAAAAGAGTCGCCGGCTCAAGAATGTGCTGGCGGCACGCCAAGTGTCGGCGTGCAGTTGAATGTCGCAGTGATCGGTGTTGGCGACGACTTGCACTTCCTTTTCTCCATGCCAGGCTTCGACGAAACGCAGAGCATGTTCGCGAGGCACGACATCATCGCTTTGTGCCAGCAAAACCAAAGCCGGCGTTGTGGTTTGCGCGGCAAATCGCACAGACTCGAATCGATGTCGCAGGAGCAAGCGTGCGGCACAGTACGGAAACCTGCGCCGCGCAATTTCGACAACACTGTCGTACGGGGTGACTAAGACGGCTGCAGCAATCGGTCTTTGCGCAGACAGAAAAGCGGCTACGCCGCTACCCAAGCTGCGACCGATAACAGCGATTCGATTGACGTCGACACCGGGTTGTTCACCGATCCAATCATAGAGCTGCAATGCATCTGCCGTGATCTTCGCTTCGGTTGGACGGCCTTGGGAGTTTCCGTAACCTCGGTAGTTGACGAACAGCACATGCGTGTTCTGCAGGGAAGCAACGTGTTCGGATACCCAGGAGACTTCTTCGCTTCTGCCGCCGAAATACAAAACCGCCGGCTGCGGGACAGGGCAAGGTTTGCGCGGGCGCATCCACCAGCCATGTACTCGAACTCCATCGGACATGGTCAGGCTCACCGCTCTGCCTCGATGGGAAGCACTTCTCGGAAAAGGTGTCGGCGGCGTGCGCACCGGATTGAACACCAATCTGTCCTGCAGCAGGTAGAGAAGCAGAGCACCGCCCAGCGGCGCCGCGATCCACCCGCCTTTGGTGACAAATGCAGACAGCAGCTGCGCCAGGTCTACGCTTTCGGCAAGCAATCTCATTCCGATAACTCCCAACATGCTTCTCGGTCACTGCCCCAAGCCGGTCCAGTAACACACTGCTCCATGCTACGGGCCGTATCGTCGAGGACACCAACTTTGTAAACGTTTGTGCTCGGTCGGGCATTGATCGCTCGCGGCACATCGCCGCGGCAAAGTTAAGAGATCGAACCGACTGACACGATTCTGTGACCCAGCTGTTAATGAATGCCAGGCAAGTCTAGAGTGCGCGCAGTCCGCTGGCGGGGGCCGCTATGTGGGGCCCGGTAAGCGATGCCCGACATTGCAAAACCGCTGTTGGGAACGAGGCCATAACATGCGATCTGTCCAATATATTTGCCGCGGGACTGCGCAAGCAGTGCAGTTCCTGAGTGTCATCGGCTTGGGCTTTGCGCTGGTCGTTGTATATATGCTCGCAATCGTGCTCGCCAAAGGTCCGGAGCAGCACCAGCCGACAGATAGATATGAGTAGCAGTCGTGCACACGAATCGCGGAGCCTTGAGGCCAGTACCGGGCCAGCGTGAGGCCGCGGACGCGGCGCCTTGAATATTCATCAATCTCAGGAACACGTTCAGTGAAGATCACAATTGTTGGAACCGGATACGTCGGGCTGGTGTCGGGTGCTTGTCTAAGCGATCTCGGCAATGATGTGCTTTGCCTCGACGTGGATCGCGCTAAAATCGATATGCTCAGATCCGGGAAGGTGCCGATCTATGAGCCCGGTCTGCAGCAACTGGTCAAACACAACGTCGCTTCCGGGCGGCTGCGCTTTACCACGGATGTCGCGGAGGCGGTTCAATTCGGAACACTGCAATTGATTGCGGTCGGGACGCCACCGGATGAAGACGGCGCTGCGGATTTGCGCTACGTTCTCGAGGCGGCCCGCAACATCGGACGGCATATGACGCAATACAAGCTTGTCGTCGATAAGTCCACTGTGCCGGTCGGGACCGCTGATCGCGTGCGCGCAACTATTCGCGCCGAGCTGGCTGCACGTCACATCGATGTCCCGTTCAGCGTAGTGTCCAATCCGGAGTTCCTGAAGGAGGGCGCTGCCGTCGATGATTTCATGAAACCGGACCGTGTGGTGATCGGGGCAGACGACGATCGCGCACGTCAGTTGATGCGCACGCTTTACGCGCCATTACAGCGCAATCACGAGCGTATGCTGATGATGGACATACGGTCTGCGGAACTCACGAAGTACGCTGCCAATGCAATGCTCGCCACACGCATCTCGTTCATGAACGAGCTGGCGAATCTCGCCGAGAAACTCGGCGCCGATATCGAGCAGGTGCGCCAGGGCATGGGCTCGGACCCGCGCATCGGCTACCACTTTCTCTACCCCGGGTGTGGCTACGGTGGGTCATGTTTCCCCAAGGATGTTCAGGCGTTGCAGCGCACGGCCAATCAGCACGATATGCAGCTGAAGATCCTCGGGGCCGTCGATGACGTAAATGAAAAGCAGAAAACGCGCCTGATGGAAAAGCTGACCGTCCGATTGGGTGATCGGCTCGAAGGCCGCGTATTTGCTCTCTGGGGGCTCGCGTTCAAGCCGGATACGGACGACATGCGCGAGGCGCCGAGTCGCGCGGTCATTGATGAGATTCTGCGTCGCGGGGGCAGTGTGCGCGCGTACGACCCGGTGGCCATAGCAGAGGCGAGGCGTATCTATCGTGAGGAGGCGCGCGTGAGCTTTGCGGATAGTCCAAGCGCGGCGCTGGAGGGGGCGGACGCTCTGCTCATCGTGACTGAGTGGAAGGAGTTTCGCAGTCCCGACTTCGCCGGAATCAAGCAGCGGCTCAAGCTGCCTCTGGTCTTCGATGGACGCAATCTATATGACCCGAAAATGATGGCGACGGCAGGCCTGGAGTATTTTTCCATCGGCCGGGCCAGCCAGTGGCAGGCTGAACCCGAAAGCAATCCGATGCCGGAGCGTGTGCAGCGCCTGCGGAGCTCGAACGGGTAGATGAATATTCTCGTCGTTGGCGGGGCCGGGTACATCGGCTCGCACATGGTCAGCATGCTGTTGGAGCAATGCCATCACGTGGTGACGCTGGACAATCTGTCTACTGGCTATCGCGATGCGGTGCTAGGCGGCGACTTTATCGAAGCCAGCATTGCCGATGCCGGCGCGCTGCGCAAAGTGTTCGCCAGCCGCCGCTTCGATGTCGTGCTGCATTTCGCATCCTTCATACAGGTTGGCGAGTCGTTGACTCGCCCGGCGATGTACTATCGCAACAATCTGTCGAACACGCTCGAGTTGCTCGATGCGATGGTCGAAGCCAACGTCAGTCGATTCATCTTCTCTTCGTCGGCCGCGATTTTTGGAGAGCCACAGTACGTACCGATCGACGAAAGGCATCCTCGACGCCCGATCAATCCTTACGGATCAACCAAAAATATGGTTGAGTGCGTGCTTGGTGATTACGACCGCGCTTACGGCCTCAAGTCGGTTTGCCTCCGATACTTCAATGCCGCAGGCGCTCACCCGAGCGGCCTGCTTGGTGAACGCCATGAGCCGGAAACTCATCTGATTCCTTTGCTGCTACAGGCGGCATCCGGACGCAGAAGCTCCGTGCAGGTATTCGGCCGGGACTACGACACTGCGGATGGAACGTGCATTCGCGACTACGTTCACGTGAGCGACCTCTGTCAGGCGCATCTGCTGGCGATCGAGTTGCTCATGAATTCACAGCATAGTGCCGCGTTCAATCTAGGCAACGGCGCGGGGTTCTCCGTACAGCAGGTGATCCGCACGGTAGAGCAGGTCACCGGTCGTACGTTGAAACTCGTAGATGCACCGAGGCGCGAGGGAGATCCTGCCCGATTGGTCGCCGACTCCTCCCTCATCCGTCAGCACTTAGGCTGGTCGCCCACTTTTCCAGACCTGGAGAGCATCGTCGCGGGTGCCTGGCGATGGGAGCAAAGGATGTCAGAGCACCGTTGAGACGAATCCTGTGTGCTCGCAGGGCGGCTTTGCACTTCATGGCGTCGCATTCCCGTATGCAGATAGGGGGCAGTCGGTGTAGATCGATCCGGTAGTCCAGGTCGTCGGCAACGAGGTCAGGTTGGACGCCGCGCTGCTTTCGCTCATACATCCACCTCTTACATCGCGAAACCGCACGATCCCACTTTGCGCTCCAAGGATGCCGATCCAATACTTCGTTCCTTGTGTGACGCTCGCGGTAGCGATCGGGATCGTATTCCACTGTCCAGCCAGCGGTTGGCTGGTACTGCCTTGAGCGAGCAGCGTGCCGGGGTGACCCGAATTGTCTGTGTAGAGTCCCACCGCAATTTTTGCAGCGGTAGACCCGGCATCTACATAGACGTTGATTGAACCGACGCTGCCACAGCCTGCGGCAGTGGTCTGAAACGCCTCAGCGGCCCCAAGAGCGTTGGAGTCACTTTGGTTGCCTATCGTCTGAGTTCCCAGCAATACCGCGGGTTGTGCGCCGGTGCACGGATTCGGCGGAGGCGGCGGCGTAGTCGTATCCACTGCAAACGCTCGTATCGCTCCGGAATCCGCAGCACTCTGGCCATTCCAAGAACCGACGAAGAGCTTGCCGCCGCCGATGGATGGAGCCGCGTACGTCCCACCCGTTATCGTCGTGCCGCTCGTCCAGAGCGCTTCACCGGTCGACGCGTTATATCCGTGAACGCGCCCGCTGGCTCCTTCGCCGACGAAGACGACGCCGTTCGCGACGACCGGTGAGCTCATTGCGCTGCCAAGATCGGGAAGCGCGGTGCTCCAGGCGAGTTGCAGTGTGCAGGCGGGAGATGGCAGCACTGAAAGCGCGACGATACCAGCGGAGACGCCACCGATGCCGGAGCCGGAGTCGGTCACGAACAGCATTCGCCCATCGGGCCAGTACGCGGGCACGCCTCCAAGGCCGCCATTGCCGAGCCAATCGTTGGCAGCATTCACGGCCACGGATTGCCACAGCGGACCCGATGCAGCGAGGTCTTGTGCGCGTAACACGTAGAGCGATCCGTTCTTGTTTCCCGCGGCCACCAGCAGCGGACAACCGGCGGGTTGGAAGACGATCGGTGTGGCGCCGAAATCGATGTCGCAGGGTGCCCCGTTGCATGGAAAGGTCGCTGGATGGGGCGGCTCGTACGAACCCAAGAGCGTGAGCGTCGAGCTCAACGCGAGCATTCTCACGCCATAAGGCGTGTATTTCTCATTGGCGTCTGCTCCCGTTGCGGCATACACGTTACCTGAGGCCGGATCGACCGCGACACCGCCATATCCCCAGATTCCGCCTCCGCGGCTATTGCCGGCGATCGATGGAATGACATCGAAGGTCGCCCCCAGTACCGGCGCTGCAGCCGATAGGTCCACGCGGAAAATGCGACCGCGCCAGGGTGGCGCGTCGCAGCCTCCGCTGCCGCTCGCGATGTAGAGATTGTTGCCGAACAAATTCAAGCCGCCGCGCACCTTGTTCGTCGCGGGCAGATCGATAATAGGAAGGGAAGGTGCGACGTCGGTGCCGTCCACTAACGCCACGGTGCGCAATGTGCCGTCGTCCGTGACCAGATAAATACGACCGGAATTGCGATCCACCGCTGGTGCCGACCGGATGCCGGAGCCGCCGGGCGGCTGACAGCCGCCGAAATCAGCGCCGAAATTTCTCTTCCAGAGCTGGGTTCCGCTGTTGGCATCGATCGCGTACAGGGAGTTTTGCGTCGTAGCCGCAACTACGACGTCATGTACCTGTGACATGACCTGCACTGCTGCCAGATAGAGCGGCTGCGCGACTACCTTTCCATCGACCGGTGCAGTCCATTGCAGCGCCAGCCTGCCGGCGTTGGCTGGGGTGATGGTCGCGTCATTTGCAGCGAAGCCGGATCGAGACGGATCGCGATTTACCATCGGCCAATCGGCGCTGATCGATTGGGCGGCTGCCACGTTCAACGTAACCGGAATTACGATTGGTGAGTGCTGCGCAGTTTCCGCAGCGATCGTGATCTGTCCACTGTAGGTTCCTGCAGCCAAGCCGTCGGTCAACACTGATATTTGTTCCACCTGTGTGGCGGTCCCGCTTGATGGCGTCACGGTCAACCAACTGGTGTTGGTGCTTGCGGTGAAGCTGAGCAACCCGGTGCCTGTGTTGGCTACCGTCACTGCGACTGGGGAGGGGGCCGATGCGCTCAAAGTGTAGTTGACCGTCACGGACTGCGGGGATACAGAGAGGACGGCCTGGCTGGTCGGCGCACTTACGACCAGCGTGACCGGGACTGAGATGGGTGAGCCCTGAGCGCCGGTGGCAGTGACTGTGATCTGGCCGGCATACGTCCCCGCCGCAAGCCCCATGACCGATGCACTGACTTGTTCTGTCTGCGGCGCCGTTCCGGAGCTCGGAGCAACCGACAGCCAGTTCGCGTTTGGCACGCTGGTAAAGCTGAGTGAACTGCCCCCGGTGTTGCTGATTGTCAGCGGAACGGATGCGGGTGCGATTCCACCCTGAGTATAGGTGAACGACACGCTGCCGGGCGAGACCGAGAGAATCGGTTGCACGGAGCCCGCTGAAGTCGCATAGGCAGAGAGCGGAGAATCCGCGAAGACTGCTCCCGTGGCCCAGACTGCCGGTAGAGTCGTCAACGTCTTCGACGCACTGGTCTCGGAGCGGGTCCCTCCCGATTTGTCGCGAAACTTGATCGAGCCCGATCCGGCGGGGCTTAGGATCGCTATCCAGTAATTCGCGCCGGCGGTCACTTGCACCGTCGGCACGGTGATCGCATTCCATGCGCCGGCCGATGGGGCGTTGAGGGTTCCTTGGGTCAACAGCGTGCCCGGCTTACCCGCACTGTCGGTGTACAGGCCGGCTACCAGCTTGGATGAGCCCGACCCGGCGTCTACGTATATAGTCAACGAAACCACCGTGCCCGAACCGCTAGCGCTCGTCTTAAATGCCTCGGCCTGGCCGGCGGCATTGCCGTCACTCACCGCTTGGAGTTGTTGACTCCCGATGATGACGGCCTGGCCCTGCACCTGCGGTGCAGCTGTAGTCAGCGCAAGAACACATAGAACATGTACAGAAGTCGAGATGACGGTCTTGACTCGGCTCAAAATCAAGCTCCACGGTGGTTGCTTGACCGGTATCGACTGCCCACCCAGCCAAGCATTGCTATGAGATAAGTCATGTGCTCGCCTTAACTAAATCTTTGCCGGGCGTGCATCTGTACCCTATGGGCGACAAGGCGCGGCACTGACATCTTTCGATCCCGCAAGCGTACGACTATGAGTAGGCGGCATCGCCACGCTGCGCACCAAGATCTCTAATCACAATGTAAAGACTGCGCTCAGCACAGATGACAAACGGGTTCACGCAGGATCTGGCCGATCCGGTTTGACCTGGTGCTGACACTTGATGGGCTATTTGCAGATCGGCGGCACAATGGGTCGAACTTCGAAATTCGGATGGCCTCACGATGAAACCCGGGATCCTGCTTGCAGCTCTTCTGCAGCTTGCCTGCTTCGCCGTGGCGAGTGGATCGGCCCGTCGACTATCTGGTCTTCTCGATGACAGCGCTCAGCGATGGGGATGGAGGACGTAGAACGCGGCGATGGCGAGTTCAGCTAGACCGAAGATCAGATCGAAGCACGCCAGGGGCAGTTGATGCGTATCTCCCGAAATCAGGCTTCGCAACGCGATGAAGGTCGCGAGCAATCCGATAATACCAAGGCAATGTATAACCCAATGTGTCTTAGGTGGTCTATTCATACCGCTACGCAAAGATCCGGCTGCTGTGAGTCTTTATGTGCCCCATCTACTGAATGCCGTTACGCGCACGTGAGATTCGTTCATGCTAGGAGTCGCTGATTCGCCGCGTCCAAAAGTGTTTCGCATTTGTTATCGAATCGAGCGTGCTGGAATCGGCGCAATCCATCCTGCCTGCCGTTGCGCCCCACTATATTGCCCTAGATGAAAATCCTAGTCACTGGAGCCGCCGGATTTATCGGCATGCACGTTGCGCAACGACTGCTCGAATGCGGACACCGCATCACAGGCATCGATAACCTCAACGACTACTACGACCCGAACCTCAAGCTCGCACGGCTCGCGCGGTTGCAAATGCATACCGCATTTCAGTTCCAGCGACTGGATATTAAGCACGCGGAGGCGGTCGGTGATGTGTTCGCCGCTGAGCGCTTCGATCGAGTCGTTCATCTTGCCGCCCAGGCCGGAGTGCGCTATTCGCTACAGAACCCGCAGGCATACATCGACAGCAACGTCACCGGTTTTCTCAGTATCCTCGAGGCATGCCGACTGTACGGATGTGGACATCTGGTTTACGCGAGCACCTCCAGCGTATATGGCGCCAATCGCAAGCTGCCCTACAGCGTGCACGACAGCACTGACCACCCCGTCAGCCTTTATGCAGCGACCAAGAAAGCCAACGAGTTGATGGCCCACAGTTACAGCTACTTGTTCGCGCTGCCGGTCACAGGGCTGCGCTTTTTCACGGTGTATGGGCCTTGGGGAAGGCCCGATATGTCGCCGGCCTTGTTCACGCACGCCATATTGGCAGGCAAGCCGATCAGCATGTTCAATCATGGACGGATGGAGCGGGATTTTACTTATATCGACGATATCGTCGAGGGGGTCGTCCGTGCACTTGACGTCATCCCACAAGCCGATGAAGCTGTCGACATGACAGCGCCCGACCCCGCAATGAGCAGCGCGCCCTATCGCATCTACAACATCGGCAACAATGAGTCGATCCAGCTCAGTACGTTCGTTGAGACGCTTGAGCAAGCCCTCGGTCGCAAGGCCGTCAAGACCATGCTGCCGATGCAGCCTGGAGATGTTCTCGCAACCCATGCCGACATTGAAGAGCTGCGGCAGCTGACCGGCTTCTCCCCGCGCACATCGCTGCAATCGGGCATCGGCAAATATGTAGCGTGGTATCGAGAATATCACGGGGCAAACGCAACACTTAGCGAGGGCACAACGTAGTCCGGAACTTAGCAAGATCCCGCGCACACTCCTGGCCCGTTATCGTTGACTCTCGCTTCACCCGCTTCACGTCTTGGTGAATTGCCGCTGCATCCAGCTCTGTCAATGGAGGAAGCGTTGATGATTATTCACGCGAGCTCCGTTTGACCGTAGCCTGTGGCCCATTGGATCAGAGGGACGGTCGATGGACTACTTGGACCAGAATGCTCGGGACATACCACGCAGCGGTACGCGACCCGAGCTGATGTTGATGATAGCGGGCCTGGGGATGATCGTGGCGGCGGCGGTGCTTGGATTTGCCGATACGGTCCACGCACACCGCGTGAGTGTCGCAGTCCACGCCGCCGGGCATCGCGGCGGTATGCAGCAGACGCCTCCGGGGGCGCCAGCACGGCTTGTCGGGCTGACCCTCCATGCTCATGAAGTAGGGTTGCGCCTCCCGAGCACCATGATCACCAAGGACAGTAAAGGTGAAACCGACCTGGCTGGGAATAGTGTCATGCCAGCCACCTTGTGCCAACCCGCTCTCCATGGCAGTCGTGTCGATACCGCAATGGAAAGTGCCACCACGATGATGGGATTGACATGTCGCTGACCATGTACGTAGGCTCACGGAAGCGGGCTGCTCGCCGCAGTACCTGCTTCTCCAACGCTTCGGCCGCCATCGTACTCCTGGCTTTTCTTGCCTTCGGATTCGCTTTTAGCGCAGCCCATGCGCTGAAAGCGAAGCGCGGACTTCCTCGTCAGACCGTGCGTGTTGTTGATCACCTGCCGCCGAGCGTGGCTGCCGCCCGACGTTTTGCGCTCCTCATGTTAAGCGAGGGACGTGATCCATCTGACTGCGCGCTGGCGTCGTGTCCTCCGGGCCCGGGGCAGCCGGGTATGATGCTCGCCAAGTATGCGGGGCAGTCTGCTGCTGGGCCAACGGTGACGTCCGCCGGGACGCCCGAACCGACGCCGCAGGAAAATGAAGCAGATCGCCGAGACAACGAATTGGCGCACAAGGCTGCCGACGTGGCTTTGGAAGAAGGGGCAGCATACGTGCGCGGACCCGCGGCTCAGTCGCTCGCATTCAGCCCTGCATGTACAGCGGGCATGTGCCTGCCTTCCCGCTCGGATATCCCAGTGTGGTCCGATCCGCAATTGCACGTCTGGGAAAGCAGTGCCACCAGCCAGGTCGTTTCGAATCCCGTTCCAGGGGTTTCGCAACCGCCGCGCTACATCATCGAACTACTCGGGCCAAGCTCCACTGAAGATGCGACAGGCGGTCAGACGCTTGTATACCGTATCACTTCGTCCGGATGGGGCGCGAAGCGATCTTCCCGTGTTGGCGGACAGCTTATCGTGCGCGTAACAGGTCCGAGCGATCGTCACACGCTGGCAGCGCTGAATCGCTAGAAGCATCTCATCATCTCCGCGCGTTGGTGGCGCGCCCCTTCAAGTCGCCGCGGCAAACCGATAAGTCGACCTCAGAACCTAGAGTTGACAAGTTAGCTTCTCGACGACCAGGTCGACATCCCTCTCATACAGGATGAAGGAGTTGTCGTCTTCGCATCTGCGCCCGGTCAGGTCGGCGATCGGGCGCTTGAGAATCAGAGCCTCAGTGCAGCCCATTGACAGTCGATAGGCGAAGGGTGGCTCTTCTCCCCAGACCTGAACTTTCAAATTAGGCACTTTCGAAGGCTCGATCGCGAGCAAGATCCTTTCAAGAATAACCCTCAGCACCATCGCGCGAGTTTCATCAGCCAATGCTCACCTCGTTAAAGTTCACCGCACCGGGGGGACGGTCACAGGCGACGGCTGCATGTTTCTTGGTCGCGAGCTTTGCAGTCTGGTTTTGCGTGGCGTTGCGTCGGTTCAGCGCACGCCAGGACTCGCATAGCCGCTGTGGCCCGATGGCCGGAAGCATACGGCACCTCGCCTTACGCAAAGTTGACAGCACGTTGCCAACCCGACGATTCGCTAAGGGGTGGACGGGACAATAGACTCACTGCGCGCGCCGATCATTGCCAATGGATGTTGCGCAGGGCGCAACACAAAGGCTGCCAGCAGTGATGTCCTCGACGGTTCTGAGTGACGAGGCCGTTTCGGGCGAGGCGCGAATACGCACCGGCGTCTGTTTCGCGCGCCTTCTTTGCGCGCAGAACAGACGCCGTCGTGACGATTGCTAGGCTAGCTTGCGCCGGACCATGTGCCCGACCGCTATTACCCCGCACAACAACAAGGCCCATGGCGCAGGCTCCGGGACCGCCGTTACCGACAGGCTCCCGGTCAACCCGACGCTGCTGCCGGCGGGTGCGGAAGTATCGATGCCGAAGCGAAGACGCAGACTCTCCACAGAGATCCCGGTCACCGTCGCATTGAGCGCTTTGAAGCTGTCGACTTCGGTCGGAAGCGTTTGCTGCGTGAGCGAGGTTCCCCCCAATGACACACCTTGTCCAATGATGTCGAACCAGTCGCTCGCCCCGCAGCTCGCTGCTGCTTTAGCGCATCCTTGTACGACTTGCAGTCCTTCGGCGCCGCCGGAAGCGCTGAGTGTCATTGCCGAGGAAGTCGAGCTCAACGTCAGGCCTAAGGATGTATCGATAACCACGCTGCTGAAGACAGAACCGAGATCGATCGTCTCGGAGTTCCCTGAGAAGCCCGGGAGCCCGGTCTCGCTGGCGCTATAAGTGATTACCGCTCCCTGGGCGCTTGCAGCGAATATGAACGCCGCGAGGCCACCTGCAATCCCGCTTGTCAATCGTTTCATGTTTGATCCCAATTTAGACTTCGTTTGAAACGCTGGCGCACCGTTGCCGGTTTCGGCGAGTGTACTTGCCGCCATACCATGCGTTTTACGCACTTGCGCATGTCATGTCTCCTCACCGTGGCAGCAAGTTTGTATGGCTGCAAATTGTCGAGTCAAGCGCAGGCGCTGCAGTGGTCGCAATGACAAGCACATAGTGAAATTGGCATCGCTATGAATTATCAGCGAAAAAAGGCCTACCCGCGCTGACCGAAAACGGCCGCTCAATGCGCGTTATGTCTACATTAGTCGACAGGGAAAGCAGTAAATTGGGAGCGGTTTTTGTCGACCTTAGTAGACAGCGGACAGTGAATCGGCCGAGCTCAACTGAGAGTTGTTGCTTGCCGCGACCTTAGATAGTCGTGTTCACTGTCAAGGCATCGAAAAAAATTCCCAACTGGCCTGTGACCAGGCCATAAGGCCGCTACCCGAGAAGCATCGACTATGCGATCCGCAAGATGATGACGGAGATGTTGTCGTGGCCGCCCCGCTGATTAGCCATGTCGACTGCAGCGGCGGCGAGCTCGTTCAAACTCTCGCACCCGCTCGTCAGGAGAGTGGCGATTTCGGCGTCGTCGAGCGCATTGGTGAGTCCATCGGTGCACAACATGAAGAGGTCGCCGGACTGAAGCTCGTGATGTGCGATGTCCGCTTCGGGGCTTCCTTTCGATCCCAGGGCTCGCGACAGTGTGCTGCGCAGAGTCGATCGCGCAACCTGGCTCGCCGATAGAAGGCCTCGCATGCCGAGCTCATCGGCCAGGCTGTGGTCACGCGTGAGCCGCGCAAGTGTGCCGTCGCGCAGGCGGTAGATGCGCGAGTCGCCGAGGGTGGCAATGGTCACGAAGTCTTCGCCGAGCAGTGTCATTGCCAGCGTCGTCTGCATGCCGCTCTTGCCAGCTTCGCGATCGGCGGCTGTGAGGATACGCTGATTGGCCCGGCGCACGAGTTCCCGGGCGAGAGCGGAGCGGGATTGGCGCGAGGCGCTGCTCTCATCGGCGGTGTGCGGCCGCCGCATCGCGGAGCGCAGATCGCCTGATACGCTGCGCGCGGCGGTCGCGCTCGCGATTTCCCCGGCGTTGCCTCCACCGACGCCGTCGGCCACCAGCGCTAGGCCGAGCTCGCCGTCCCAGGCAATCGCATCCTGATTGTTGCGCCGCCGCCTGCCAACATGTGTCAGCCCGGCGATGCCTGCCAGCCTGCTATGGTTCATATTCAGGCCGCCTCACGCGCGGCGTCTTTTTCGAAGTCGCGCTTGATCGTAGCTCTCAAGTGGGCGTCCCTGGCCGAGATCAACTTTGCATCGAGCATCCTGCGCAAGGCCGTGTCGAGGCTTTGCATTCCCTGCAATCCTCCTGCTTGCACCGCGGTTGCCATCTGCTCCGTCTTGCCGTCTCGAATCATGTTCGCGATCGCTGAGTTGTTGACCAGAACTTCGATTGCGGCAAGACGGCCGCGACCGTCCGCCCGGCGTACGAGCTGCTGAGAGACCACGCCGACTAGGGAAGTCGACAGCATGGTACGCACGCGCGCTTGCTGCGCTGCCGGAAAGACATTCACGACTCGATCTACCGTCGTCGTCGCGCTATTGGTATGCAGCGTCCCGAACACCAGAATCCCTGTTTCAGCGGCTGTCAGCGCCAGCGAGATCGTCTCGAGGTCGCGCATCTCCCCCACGAGTATGGCGTCGGGATCTCCGCGCAACGCGGAGTGCAGCGCCGAGGAGAATGTTTGTGCATGAAAGCCGATCTCTCGCTGCGAGATGAGGCACTGCTTGCGTGCATGGGTGAATTCGATCGGATCTTCAATGGTGATGATGTGGCCTTTGCGTGTCGAATTGACTTCGTCGACCATCGCCGCAAGCGTTGTAGATTTTCCCGATCCGGTCGGACCGGTGACCAGCACCAGGCCTCTTTTCTGCCGCGTGAAGCTGCGCAGCACCGGCGGCAGATTGAGCTGATCGAACGATTTGACCACCTCCGGTATGACGCGCATCACCGCGCCCACCCCGTGAATATGGCGCATTACGTTGACGCGGAAGCGTGCCAGGCCGGGAATCGCGTAGGCGAAATCGATCGAGCTCCGCTCGGCGAACGCCTGGCGCGCAGCCGGACTCATGATTTCGGTTACGAGCGCAGTGGTCTCGTCGCAATTGAGTTCTCGATACTTGATCGCAATCAGCTCCCCGTGCAAACGCACACGCGGAGGGTTGCCGGAGATCAAGTGCAGATCGGATCCACCCTGCTTGACCACCAATTCCAGAAATGTGTCGACGCGGTTTGCCAAGATACCCTCCGCTGTTCAGCGCCCGACCAGATTGACCTGCGGGAGCAATTTAGGATCTGTCACAAAACGCTGGAGCAACTTTCTATCCTGCGCGTGGAGATAAGCAGCGTCTGCGTCGATCTCTTTTGCCTGAACCGCCTCCAGCAACGCCTGGTCCATGAGCTGCATGCCTAGCTCGCGTCCGGTCTGCATAGCCGATGGAATTTGAAAGCTGCGACCCGACAGCAGAAGATTCGAGATTGCTGGAGTCATGACCATCACTTCGGCGACGACTTTGCGTCCGCTGCGATTGGGTTTAATGACCAATGTCTGGCTGATCACACCGCGCAGGCTCTGCGCCAAAAATGCCGTACCCTGGGCTTTTTGTTCGGCGGGCAGCACATCGATGATACGGTCCAGTGTTTTCGGTCCGCTGGTGGTGTGCAGAGTGCCGAGCACGAGGTGCCCGGTCTCGGCCGCCATAATGGCCATCATGATGGTCTGGGCGTCGCGCAGCTCACCGACCAGAATCACGTCAGGGTCTTCGCGAAGCGCGGCGCGCAGTCCTTCAGAAAAGGATTCGACTGAAGATCCGACCTCACGCTGAACCACCAAAGACATCTTGCTGGTGTGCACGTATTCGACGGGGTCTTCCAGGGTCACGATGTTGAGCTTGCGCGTGCTGTTCAGGTAGTCGATGATCGCGGCCAGCGTCGTCGATTTTCCGCTTCCCGTTGCGCCGGTGACCAACAGCATGCCTTGATGCGAGTCGGCGAGCGCCTTCACCACCGGCGGCAGTCCAAGCTCATCCAGGGCGGGTATTTTCTTCGAGACGATGCGGATTGCCGAGCCGAGCCCACCCATCTTGCGATACACGTTGAACCGGTAGCGCTCGCCTTCCACCGGCGAGTAGGAAAAATCGATGTCGTTTCCCGCGTCGAACTCGCGCCTGTGCGATTCGTCCATCACCTCGGACAACAGCCCCGACAACTCGTCCGCGGACAGATCGCGATATCGGATAGGAACGATCTCACCGAGGATACGTAACAAGGGCGGCGAGCCGACTGCGAGATGGATGTCCGAAGCACCTTGCTCGCGACCGAGTTGCAGGAAGGCGTCGATGCGATTGCTCACGCGGCCTCCGCAAGCTCGAGCGATTCGAGATCGACAAGCAACTCGCGTGCGCTCTGGTATCGCACTTCGCGGTCCACTGCCATCGCTTTGAGTATGATGGCCTCCAGCGCCGCAGAGATCAGCGGATTGCGCGCCGTGGGCAGCTCTTTATTCCCTTGCAGGTGCCGGTAGAGGACGGCAAGCGGGTTTTCTGCTGTATACGGAACCGTGCCGGTAAACACCTCATACATGATTACGCCGAGACTGTAGATATCGGTTCGATGGTCCGTATCAAGGCCGCGCCCCTGCTCCGGGGACATGTAGTTCGGCGTGCCGATGAGCGTGCCGGCCTTGGTGAGGCGAGAGTTGCCGTGGCTGCAGGCGGCGGCCAGGCCAAAGTCGACGATCTTCAGCATGCCGTGTTCATTCACCAGAATGTTGCCGGGTTTCAAATCCCGGTGCATTACGGCCGCTTGGTGCGCAATCTGCATACCGCGGGCAATGTCACGCACCAGGCGCAGCCCCTCCGAGGGGCGCTGATGGAGCCCGGTGCGGATGCGGACGGAAAGCGGCTGACTCGCGAAGTACTCCATCGAGATCGCATACATGGAGCCGAGATCCAGAAAGTCGTGCACGCGAATTACGTTCTCATGCGTGATCTTGCGCGCATAGCGAACCTCGTGGAGAAAGCGTTTGACCGTGTCTTCATCCTGCGTCATCTGCGGGTTGATCACTTTAAGCGCGATGTCCTCACCGATCATCCTGTCGCGGACGTGTAACACGGTTCCGAAGCCGCCACAGCCCAGTTCGCCGACTACCGTGTAACGTCCTCCGAGCTCAGCACCGGGCAATAGACTATGAAAGTCCGAACGCTGACCCGATTCGCTGCCGTTTGCGGTTGCTCTGTGATCGAATCCTTGGGAGTGTGAGCGTGCATCGCCTCCTTGCAACATGACAATCGGCTGTGTCGTTCGCAGTGAATGATCCAGGGCACGTGCCGCGGGCGGAGTCATCCGGTCACTGGCGACGATGGTGCGCATCAGATGGTCACGGGTGGCCGGCGCCGCGCGAGCAGCGCTCTGACTGGGTCTCTTGGATCGCACGTCAAGCTCTTTGGCTACAGCTTGCGCGGCGCCATGGATCTCAGCACTCGCGGGAACGAATGTTTTGAGCGCGCCCAAGACCTTCTCTAAGTGCGCCGCGTCCGTCAGAACGCCCAATGCCCCGATGGCCTCGCGCTGAATGCGTTCCTCTGTGCTATTCAGCTTGGCGATAATCGGCTCCACGGCGCGCGTGTCGGCTATCTGCGCCAGCGCACGAATGACTACCGTGGTTGCCTCGTCTTCGCCTGGCAGCAGTGCCATCAAGTACGGAGCCGCGCGCTTATCGCCGAGATTTGCGAGCGCATCGATGGCGCGTTCGCGCACCCACCAGTCATAGTCGTTCAGGGCAGCAATCAAGTGATCAAAGACGCGCTTGTCCTTGGTCGTGTTGAGAATCTCCATGGCGGTGCGACGCATGAACTCATCTTCGCTACCGAGCAGCTGCAGCACTGCGTCTATGACCTTGGGGCCGCCGATCGCCCCGAGCGCGTCGGCTGCGCGCACGCGCACCCACCAATCCTGATCCTTCAGCGCCAGCACCAGATCCTTGATCGCATTGACGTCACCGACGGCATTGAGCACTTCCACCGCAGCACGGCGCGAATGCTCAGATTCGTCTTCTAGCAGTCCCAGCAGATGGGGGATGCAAGCTGGGTCGTTCAAAGCTACCGCGGTTTCGATCGCCTTGGCTTGCACCGCCAGATCCGGATCGCGCAGCAACGCGCAGATAGGCTCTGGTGGGACTGGAAAGCCGAGATTGGCGAGTCCATCTAACGCTGCCTCGCGGGCGAGGCGATGTGGATCGCTCAACAATTGCACCAAGGCGTCGCGGACCGGCCTGCTCGGGAAACGATGGATGGTGCGCGCGATCTGAACGCGAGCGCCCCATGCAGCGCTCTTGAGAAATCCAATTAGGGCAGGCACCATTGCTTCATTTGCAATTTGATCGACCAGCTTGAACAGGGCAGCATCGCCGTCGGTCTTTGCAAGATCCAATAGTCGAAGCATGGTCTTGGCAGTGAGCTCGGCTTTTCTGCGCACGAGCAGATCTGCGATATCGGCTGCGTTCCCGCTGTGTGTCAGATAGAGTTCGAACAACCGGTTCGGATCGATCTGCGCAGCTTGAGCCAGTGCCCGACGCGTTCCCGCGGCCACTTGGCTGTCATCGCTTAGCAGACCTTCCTTGACGATCACGGTCAATGTCGAATTGTTCATGACCTCGGCAAGCAAATCTGACAACATCCCGTTCTGGTCCCGCACCAGACTGCGCACGAGTTTGGGAACCACTTCCGAGCCGAGATTGCGAATCTGATTTGCAGCCGATATCGCCGCTATACCTCCACGCGGTGACTCGAGGACGGTCGCGATCGCCTGGTTGACGCGGAGGCTGCCGAGGAAGCTCATCGAAGTGGCCTTGCGAAAGGTAGGGCAGACGTAACTTAATCCGCGAGCGCCAGACGCTCGGGTACCGCGGTCTGGCGTTGCTTGGAATCGGTTGCGCTCGAAGATGTCGACTCTCTAGAGGCGATAGATACGATGTAGCTCTTGTTGATCAGCGCGATGGAGCCTGCGTCGAGGCGCAATGTCAGGAAGCGCTCGCAGGAGTCGTTCATATAGTCGTAGAGGCGTGAATTCTCTTCGGGCTGCTGCTTGCAGATTTCGCCGTCGAACAGTGCGCCGTCCATCATCGTGATACGGCAGGACTGCGGGCGGCCGCTGTCGCTGCGCACGGCGTCTGCGTCCCGGTATTCGACGCGGACGATCGAGCTCTTGTTGTAGAACCGGATCTCTTCGGTGTCGTCGAGCTTGAATACGAGGAAATCCACAGCTCTGTTGATCACGTCTGCGGGCTGTTCGCCTCCGGCGGACTCAGGGCTCGGGAACGTCAGAAACATCGATCCGACTACCTTTCCTTCGGGATGGACCCAAAGGGCGACGGGCACCTGCCGTTTGCGTATCTTCAGGCTGCTTTTTTTCACAGAATCATCCTCTTGTCCGGTTGCTCAGCACCAGCACTGGATATCGATACCGACGCCGTAACTTCCCAATCCTGCTTTCGAAATCGATGTCCCGTAGCCGTCGTCCGCTGGAACTTACCACCGAGCGGATCATCTTCAAGGCATGCGAAACGAAGGCGCAGAGTAACGGCGTTGCATAGATGCGACGACCAATGCCAACACAATGTAGACAACTGCGAGACGTACGCTGGCAAAATTCGTTACAGCTCGGACAAATCGACTCGTCGTGATCTGTTTAGCGGCGAGGCTGCCGGTTGCATGCTCAGGCCGCTAGGACGCCCTCTAGGCGAAGCCCGCGACCGCGTTGAGGCAGCACAGAGCCGACTGGGACGGTCTCTCGTTGCATCCGTGGTGATCAAAGGTCCGCAGGCAGTGTGCTCACACACCGGTGAGACGCTTCCCTCGAGTCGCGGGCTGCGATCGCGACCCGGGTGGTCGCCTGCAGACAACATCAGCAGCGATCCCTTGGCAGACCGTCGCTCGTTGTTGCAGGAGCTCGATCGCGATTTACCATCCTCCAGCCAATCGAGGCGCCTTATCGAGGTCAACACCGGCGCAGAACCACCCTTTCGGGTGGTCTGTTTTCCTTTTGCCTTCTCTAGAATGACGCGTCGACGCGGACGTCTAAGCCGCTCCATCAACCGTGCGTATCGAATCTATTGGGTTTCTACTTGCAGGCGACGCAACGCGTCGCGAGACGTAATCGATGCTTTCCTGGAAAGCGAGTCGATGAAAGACGACCCTTCACCTGCTACGGAAGATCGGGCGCGCCTGGTTGTCCGTCAGTACGTCGAGCAGCAATATCGCATGCTTCTGCAGAGTTCCAGTGAAGCAGTGTTCCTCTGCCGAGAAGGCAAGATCGATTTCGTGAACGCTGCGGCGGCCAAGCTCTTCCGCATAACGGATCGCACACAGCTGCTCGGCCGTTCTTTCCTCGAACTTGTGGAAGCCGATTCTCGGCAGCAGGTAGCGCAATATATCGCGGAGCCATTGGAGGGCAGCACCCGCGGCTCCATGATCGAAATCCATGCCTTGAGGGCGGATGGCAGCGCAATGATTGCGGAGCTGCGCAGCGCCTTCTTACACCCGGATGGCAGCGCCGTAGTCCAGCTCGCGGTGCTCGACGTTACCGAGCGAGCGCAAGCCTACAAGTGGTTGCGTGAGCAATATCGCGTGCTCGAGACACTGATGGAAGATCTTCCAGGTATGGCCTATCGTCGCCGAGGCAACGTTGAGCCTGTCATGGAATTCGTAAGTGACGGCGCCTTCGAATTGACTGGATATCCAGCGCGGGATTTCATCGAAGGCACACGCGTTTTCTATTACGACATCGTTCATCCGGATGATCGCAGCCGCGTCCGCCACGGGCTGCGGCAAATGCGCAATGGCAGATTTGCGCTCCGTTACCGTATTTACACGGGCGATGGGCAAACTCGCTGGGTCTACGATCATGGAAAAGCCGTGCAGTCGACGAGCGGGGACTACGTTTACTGGGCAGGCATCATCCAGGACATTACGGCAGAAGTCGATACGGGAACGATATCGGTATAACCTCCAGTCGGTGAGGAGTTGAAGCTGCGTTCTCAGACGAAACGGAGCATGGAGTTCGCGGCTGCCACCGCTGTTATCGTTCAGCCGCTTACACCTGAGGCACCGACCGAGACGTTTACATTGAAGCCGCGGGGTTGTGCTAAAGACTCAGCAGAAGTCCGTCAAAGTCCCGTACTCCGACGACGCACTTGATCGGGTCAGTGGCAACATGCTCCTGCAGCAGGAACGAAGGTTGGCCCCGACGCACACTATCTCGATGAATGGTTCACACAGGTCGAAGCGAGCGAAGTAGGCGAGCTTGCGTAGCGGCGCAGTTGCCACCAGAAAACTGCTCACGATTGGGGCCGAGAAAAAATGCGTTTACGATCCCAGCCAGATGTGCTTGCGGCCTCAGTTCCTAAGTCGGGAGGTCTTCTTGCGCTGCAGGGTCTTCTCTGCTACACCTTGGCAAACCTCCAGGATGTTTTCGTCTGCGCGGTCGAGTGCATCGTGCTGCCATTCATATCCATCCAGGAGCACGTCTAGCCGCGGCAGCCAGCGCTCTCCGATCTCCCGCCCCACTTGCGTTAGTATCTGCTGCTCGGTTCCTAGTAGAACGGCGCCGTTGTAGCTTGCAAGGATCTCCTGCCGCAGTTTAGCGGCGGCCCGGTCGACCGCTAACGTGTACAGGCGAACGTGCTGCAGCTCGTGATCCAGAACTCGTTCCTGCGCACATTCGCTGCCGTCGAGCTCTGAAGCTAAATAGATCCGTACAGGGTCATAGCGCAGCCGAATTTCGATGCCCGGCTTGCCACAAGCTTGCCTGTCCCTCGGATTCACAAGTCCATTGAGGGAAACTGAAAATTCGCGTTGCAACAGCGCTTGCGTCAGGCCGATGTGCGTATCTCCGACGACATGCATAAGGCGGCCGAGATCATGTGCAGATTTCCTCTGTTCGATAATCGGCGGCGCGCTGTCGAACGCAATGGTCACGGTCGCCCTGAAAGACTGAGATACGCAGTTCTGCGCGAAGCTTGTCGCATCTGCGACTGCATTCCACAGCAATAGAGAGGCGCATAAAGCCCCCCTACAGAGATGGCTGCATGATAGTCGGTACGCACGCATGCCCCCATGCTGGCACCTCCAATCTGCAAACCGTCAAAACCGCAATTAGATTGTTACGCAGAGTGAGGCAAGAAAGGCCGGGGTGCCCGTCGAAGCCGATCTGTGGATGAACTCTAGCGTAGTCGGTATGCGCGGTTTATCCGGAGGTACGATCAAACGGTGTGTAAATGAGAGAGGCGGCGTAACCTCTCGGTTGTAGCACCAACTGCAACCATGATCCCGGTTGGCGCCGGGATGAAAGGAGACGCCACCATGAAACAGAAGACCACAACTGAGCAGCCCGCGTCAACTGTGTGCTACGAGATGATCGAAACGAAGGCACGTGAGCGCATCCAGAGCTGGCTGCAAGATCTGCTCGAGCAAGAGGTTACGGCATTCTTGGGGCGAGCCAAGTCACAGAGTCGATCTGGAGAGGACGTGGTTGGTTATCGCAACGGCTACGGCAAGCCCAGGCGCATCGCCTTGAGTTCAGGGACGCTGAGTGTGCGTCGTCCGCGGCTGAGAAATCTAGGAGATCGCTTCGAGAGTCGGGTGCTGCCGCTGTTCAAGCGTCGCAGCCAGGAGTTGGGGGCGATGCTTCCGCGGTTGTACTTGCACGGGCTATCGAGTGGGGACTTCGAGCTCGCGCTGCGCGGGCTGCTGGGAGAGGGCGCGCCGCTGTCGGCGAGCTCGCTGCAGCGGCTCAAGGGCGTGTGGCAGGCTGAGTACGAACAGTGTAAGCAAGGCGACTTGTCGCAGTTGGAGCTGGTGTACTGGTGGGCCGATGGGCTGTACGTGAAAGCGGGGAACGCCGATCGCAAGGCGGCGCTGCTGGTGATCGTGGGGGCCTTGTCCAACGGGCAGAAAGTGCTGATTGCCTGTGAAGCGGGCGAGCGCGAGAGCAAGGAGTCGTGGTTAAGTGTACTGCGCGCGCTCAAGGCGGGGGGATTGAAGTTTCCGAAGGTGACGGTGGCCGATGGTCACTTGGGAATCTGGGCAGCGCTGGGTGAGATCCATCCCGCAGGTGATGAGCAGCGCTGCTGGAATCATAAGATCATCAAC
>JADMIO010921802.1_pt1 | contig 32078 bp, 21 predicted proteins | sample 8958161 | NCBI WGS metagenome assembly JADMIO01 (sample SAMN16585339, study PRJNA669376) | soil metagenome | isolation source: Crop rotation soil | place: USA: Cullars Rotation, Alabama | collected 2011
GGGTCCCGCCGCGCCCGCACCGAGGATCGCGGCGGCGGCGGCCTCTCCGGCCTCGCCGGCCTGACCGCCCTCGGCCAGGACCTTCCGGGCGGCCTCGGCCTCTTCGCGGGCGAGGCGTTCCTTGGCTTCCTTGTCCTTCTGCTGCTGCTCGGCGACTTCCTTGGCACGGGTGGCCGCGCGATCGACGATCGCCTTGGCGGTCTCCTCGTCGATCTCGAGCTCGGTCATCAGGACCTCGGGGCCGACCTCTTCGATGTCGAAGACGCTGACCATGCCCAGGGCGCCGAGCTTGTCGACCATCTTCTCGTTGACGCCGGTGACCTCCAGCAGGGTCGCCGACATGATCTCCAGGCCCTTGGCGAATTCGGCCGGGGTGAGGATGTCGATGTCCCAGCCGGTCAGGCGGGCGGCGAGGCGGACGTTCTGGCCGCGCTTGCCGATTGCGAGGGAGAGCTGGTCGTCGCGGACGACGACGGTGGCGCGCCCGAGCTCGAAGCAGAGGGAGATTTCCGCGACCTCGGCGGGCTTGAGGGAGTTCTGGATGAGGATCTGGCTGGACTCGTTCCAGCGGACGATGTCGATCTTCTCGCCGTTGAGCTCGTCGACGATGTTCTTGATGCGGCTGCCGCGCACGCCGACGCAGGCGCCGACGGCGTCGACCTTGGAGTCGACGCTGGTGACGGCGACCTTGGTGCGGTAGCCGGCCTCGCGGGCCATGGCCTTGAGCTCGATGATCTTCTCGGCGACCTCGGGGACTTCGACCTCGAAGAGGCGCTTGATGAAGTCGGGGTTGGCGCGGGAGAGAACGATCTTGACCTGCGAGCCGACGTCGCGGACGTCGAGGATGAGGCAGCGGACGCGGTCGCCGGGCTGGAACTGCTCGCCGGGGATCTGCTCGCTGGGGGGCATGAAGGCTTCGGCGCGGTCGATGGTGACGACCAGCGAGCGGGCCTCGTAGTGCTGGGCGGTGCCGGTGACGATCTCGCCGATGCGCTTGGAGAATTCGTCGAAGATGCTGGAGCGCTCGTCGTCGCGGAACTTCTGGATCATCACCTGCTTGAAGGTCTGGGCCGCGATGCGCCCGAACGCGGCGGGGGGCATGTCGAGGGGCTCGCCGTGGCGGGTGATGTTGATGGTGCCGTTCAGGGGGTCCACCGTGCAGGCGAACTCCTCGGTATCCAGGGTGGCAAAGTGCTTCCGGGCGGCCGAAACCATGGCCTGCTCGAGGTCCTTGATCAGGATCTGCTTGTCGATGTTCCGGTCACGCGCGATGGCGTCGAGGATCCGCATCATTTCCTGGGTGTTCACGCCGAATTCTCCGTCTGATTGCTGCTTGCTGGGATTTCGAATTGCCGGGATGTCGAACCTGACCAAACTCCTACGACCATCCGCCCTTTTAAAACACAACGGCCACGAACGACAGAATTCGCCCGTGGCCCCCACCAAACCAGTGCCACCCACCACAAAGAAGGCAGAGCCCCTTTGAGGCTGGCGGCGTGATGCCGGGAATCAGGCCATAGGGTTCTCCCCAGGTCCGGTTCCAGGCACCGGTAGCGCCACACCGGTCGCCGAGCGACCGAGTCTCGGTGTGGTCCGCTTACCGATCATGGTTCAGGGTCACGAGCATCAGTGCAGGTCCCTCGAATCCGTCACGTTCGAAACAGAAAACGGGATGTCTAACCGGGCAAACTGTATTGGTAGGGGCACGGCCGGGTCAACCGGGGAGGCCGTGAAGGTTGAGCGCATCTTCACCGCGATCACCATTCCGGCGGAAATACCGCCGCCGGTTGGGGGAGGGAGAGCGAGAACATCCCCCGTACAGGTGGGAATAAGTACGAAAAGCGATTCCGAGGGCGGCGAAGGATTACAGCCGATCGCCGGGTTCGATCTGGCGAACGATCCGCAGGGCCCGGGCCCCGCGGAACTGTCCCAGGTGGGCGAGGTACTTCTTCTCGCCCTCGATGCACACCACGACCGGGGTGGCGGCGGCCTTTTCGGTGACGATGACGTCGCCGGGGGACATGCCAAGCAGGTCCTTCAGGGTGATGGTGGTGCTGGCCAGGAGGCCGGTGACTTCGAGGCCGGCGCGGGAGAGCGACCTACCGATCTGGGTCTCGAATTCCTTGGAGCGCTGGTTCTTGTTGGCGCTGAACCAGGACTGGGCCGACAGGAACTCCATCACGGGCTCGATGACGTTGTACGGGATGCAGAGGTTCATGGTCCCGGCACGGTTGGACATCTTCAGTTCAAACCCGATGACCACCACGACCTCGTTGGGCGGGACGATCTGGACCAGTTGCGGGTTGCTCTCGGTGGCGGCGATCGAGAACTTCAGGCTGCGGACGCTGAGCCAGGCTTCGCTGAGGGCGACCAGGCCGCGCCCCGTGACGTTGCTGATCAGCCGGGTCTCGATCTGGGTCATCGGGCGCTGGGGGATGAACAGGTCCTGAGAGTTACCGCCCAGCAGCCGGTCGATGATGGGGTAGATGATGAGCGGGCTGATCTCCAGGCACATCTGGCCCTCGAGGCCGTCGGCGCGGAGGAGGTTGAACGAGGTCGGATTGGGGAGCCCGGAGATGAACTCCGAGTAGGTCATCTGCTCGCAATTGGCGACCTTGACCTCGACGATGGTCCGCAGGAACCCGGAGAGGGAGGCGCCGAAGTTGCGTGCGAACGCCTCGTGGAGCGTCTGCAGGGCCCGCATCTGGTCCTTGCTGACGCGCTCGGGACGCTTGAAGTCGTACTGCCGGATTTCGAGGGGAGCGTTGTCGGCGCGGGCGCGGCTGAAGACCTGCCCTTCGCGCTTCTCTTCGTGGACGGTGCCCGAATCGACCGCGGCCAATAGGGCGTCGACTTCGCTCTGGTCCAGCACGTCGGCCACGGCGCAGGGGCTCCCCCGGGGGCGGTGGTCAAAAACGGGCCCCGCTCGGATCTATCGGACCCTCCCGGGGGATGGCTTGAGGGGCCGACACCCAGAAGACCGATCACCGGAAAATAACCGGGGCTCTGAACGTGCCGATACCATGTGCCATGCCGAAGAGCAAACCGGGACTGGCGAGGGGGAGGGCCCCGGCGGGTATCTCCGTCCCGCGGCGTCCCGGGTACATCGTCTCGGGGTTGTTCAGGGTCCTGGCGGCGCTGCTGGCGGTGGTGCTGCTGGGGGGCGCGCCGCGGGCCGCGGGGCAGGAGAGCGTCAAGGTCAGCGCCGCGTCCTCGAAGGACGCGATTGTGCCCGGCGACCAGTTCGCGGTGGCGGTGATTTTCCAGATCGAGCCCGGGTGGCACATCAACACGCAGGATCCGGTCGTGCCGGGGACGTGGGAGGCCGCGGGCTTTGAGCCGTTTTCGACCGAGATCGTGGTCGCACCGGTCCCGGGCCTGAGGTTCGGCCCGATCCAGTGGCCGAAGGTGCACGAGATCAAGGCGGACCTGATCGGGACCGGCAAACCCGAGGCGTACGGCGTGTTCGAGGGGGAAGCGATCGTCTTCATCCCGGTGATCGCCGAGCCCTCGATCACTCAGGGCACGGTGAAGCTGTCGGTGACGGTGAAGCACCAGGCGTGCAACGACAAGACCTGCCTGCTGCCCGGCGAGGCGGAACTGCCTCTTGCGATCAAGGTGGCGACGGTGGTCCGGCCCATTACCAACAGCGCGACGCAGAAGTACTTCGCGGACTTCGATGCGTCGATCTTTGCCAAGACCACCCAGTTCGGTTCGGTGCCGCCGGTGAAGCCCAAGAAGGTCAAGCTCACGGCCGAGCAGATCGCCGCCGGCAAGGCCCGCGAGCTTCAGAAGGTGACCTTCGACGCGTTCGGCCTGGGCTACACGGTGGACACCGGATCGCCGGTCGGCCTGGTGCTGCTGGTCATGACGGCCGTGCTGGGCGGGCTGGTGCTGAATTTCACGCCCTGCGTGCTGCCGGTGATCCCGCTCAAGATCATGAGCCTGTCGGCGTCGGCGGAGAATCCGCGGCGGTGCCTTCTGCTGGGCGCGATGATGAGCCTGGGGGTGGTGGCGTTCTGGCTCACGCTGGGGGCGCTGATTGCCTTCAGCACCAACTTCAAGGCGGTGAGCCAGCTCTCTTCGATCCCCTGGTTCAACCTGGGCGTCGGGCTGTTCATGGCGGTGATGGGCGCCGGGATGCTGGGCGCGTTCAGCGTGCAGTTGCCGCAGTGGGTGTACTCAATCAATCCCAAGCACGACACCCTGCACGGGTCGTTCATGTTCGGCGTGATGACGGCGGTGCTGACGACCCCGTGCACGGCGCCCTTCGCGGGCGCGGCGACGGCCTGGGGTTCGACGCAGGCGCCGTCGCTGACGCTCATGGTGTTCGCGGCGCTGGGCGTGGGTATGTCGATCCCTTACCTGCTGCTGTCGGCGCGTCCGAGCCTGGTTGAAAAGATGCCGCGGGCCGGCCCGGCGGGCGACCTGGTGAAGCAGGTGCTGGGGCTGCTGCTCTTTGCGGTGGCCGCGTTCTTTGTGGGCACCGGGGCGATCAGCCTGGTGGCGGAGAAGCCGTATCTGGCGCGGGTGCTGTACTGGTGGGGCGTTGCGATCATGTGCCTGGTCGCGGGGCTGTGGCTGATCCTGCGGACGGTCCAGATCGCGGAGCGGCCGTTCAATCGGGTGTTCTTTGCGTTCCTGGGGGTCGTGCTGGCGGCGGTCCCGGTCTACATCGCGGTCGCGCGAACCCGGGCGTCGGCCGAGCAATTCCGCACGGTGCAGGCGGGTGAGAGCGTGTGGCTTCCCTATACCGAAGAGGGCTTTGACCGGGCGCTTGCGTCCGGCAAGGCGGTGGTGCTCGACTTCACCGCGGACTGGTGCCTGAACTGCATCACGCTGCGTCAGCTGGTGCTGGACCGCGAGCCGGTCAAGGACGCGCTCAAGCACGACGGGATTGTGGCCTTTGAAGTGGATCTCACCAGCCGGGAGGCGCCGGGCTGGAAGAAGCTCAAGGAACTCGGGGAGGTCTCGATCCCGCTGCTGGCGGTTTTCACGCCCGGTAACGAGAGACCCTGGAAAAGCAACGGGTACACCGTGGCGCAGGTTGTCGATCAGGTTGACCTGGCCCGCAGCCGCGCCACCAAGCAGGCCGGCGGCGGCGGTGCTGCGACTCCGGCTGCTTTGGTGCCTACGGGCGACCCGGCTCCCTCCGGGTCGGGCCGTTGACATAGGATTCACCGCTCCCTACGTTGTTTCCCTTCACGTACGGTGGTCATGCCGTGCGTCGTTTGTGCGGGTGTAGCTCAGTGGTAGAGCGTCACGTTGCCAACGTGAAAGTCGAGGGTTCAAGTCCCTTCACCCGCTTTGGCTTCTCGGGCCCGGCGATTCCGCCGGGCCCTTGTTGTTTTCAGGCCGGCGTAGGTTCGTCCATTCCCGCCCCGTATGCTGCGATTCTCGCGTGCGGAAGGGGCGGGTTGTGGCCAGAGTTGATGCCGTCAATGTGCAACTCGACAGCGCGTGGAGGGTTGCGCACGGTGTCGCGCAGATTCTGGAGAGCGGGCGCGAAGCGGCTCCGCTGACGGACCGGTTCGCGCTGATGGGCGCCGGCCTGTGGGACTCGACCCTGCGGGTGGTCCTGATCGGGCTGACCCCTGAACTGGCGGCGCGGGCACTCTCCTGGATCAGCGGGAAGGATCACGGGCCAACGCTGGCCTCGGTGCTGGCCCGCGCCGGGTTGACCGAGGTGCGGCTTGATAGCGGCGGTTTTTCATCGCTGGCGGCGGTAGCAGAAACCGGGATCGACCCGACCGGTCCTGCGCGCTGGTTGAACCCGGTCCGGCTGGTGCTGCCGTGCTGCGATGACGTAGCGGGGGCGACTCTTCTGGTGCCGGGCGGCGCGGGGGCGCTGGCGGCACCCGGATCGTTCTCGGCGATGGGGGGCGGCCGCGGGCTGGTGATCGTTGCGGGAGAGCCGGGTTCGACGCTGTCGGAGAAGGAGCGGGTGGTGATCGCGGAACTCACCTCGTGCGCCGCGGGCTGCATGGCCGCCGTGCTGACGGGTGATTCGGCGGCGGACGGGCCGCTCAAACTCTCCGGTCCGGGGGTGGGGTGGTGGGAAGATCGGGACCTCCTTCGTTCGTCGGCGCTGCTTGCGTCGCAGCGGTGGTCGGCCGCGGGGCCTCCGGCGGTGCCGGCGCTCTTCCGCGATCCATCCGACGCGGTAAGGCGGGCGGTGGTGCGCGGCGTTCAGATCAAGTCGCTTCGGGACGGGTGCGCCCTGCTGAAAGAACAGATCCGTGAACGGGTCGAGCGGGTGGAGCGCCGGAGCCTGGTCGCGGCATTTCGCCTGGGACTGCTGCGGCAAACGGCGATCGAGAGCCTGCGATCGCAAGCCGATGAACTGCGGGCGTGGGTCGGGGCCCGGGTTGCGGACGTGGAATCGTCGTGGGAAGGGCGGGCCCTCGAGGGCGGGCGGCCCGGCAGCCCGCTGGTGACTTCGGCCATGGACCTGCTGAATTCCGAGAGCAATCTTCCGCTGGTGAAGGGACAGGACGCCGGCTCGGTCACGATCAGGACCTCGGTGGCGCTCCTCGAGAAGATGGCGGCGGCCATCTCGGCCAATGCCGCGGAGTCGCTCCGACAGGATCTGACCGAACTCCGCTTGGTGGTGGAGCGGGTGCACGGCGAAGTTTCGGCGCGGCTGGCCGTTCTGGCGGGGCGCGCGGTGGAGATCGAGCTGCCGGCCGTCGACACGGATTCGGACGGCCCGGGCGTGCTGGAGGTCAAGACCTTTGAATTCCGGCCCGTGCCCGATCCGAAGAGCGACGGTTTCTTTGGATACCTCTGGCGGGGACGGCAGAGCCTGGTTTCGCTCATCATGGTGCTGTCCCTGGCCGGGCTGGCGGTGGGGGTGTTGCGTCTTTCTCCGCCGCTCATGGTGCTGGCGTTCCTGGGCGTGCTGACGACATCGGCCAGTGCGTTGCTGACGTGGCGGCAACTGGAATCGGACCGGCGGGAGCGTGAGCTTGGACGGTTGCACGCCGGGGTGAGCGCGGAGGTGCTGCGGATTGCCGAGGCGACTCAGCGGGCCAAGCTCAGGCACCTCGTTGAGAAACTGGAACGAGCGCACGCGGCAATCCGTCACCAGATCGACCTGGCGGTTTTGGTTCTTGCTGAAGAGCGGGCCGCGCAGACCTCGGCCCAGCATCAGACCCTGTGCGAGAGCCTTCGCGCCGACGAGATCCGGCAGAAGGGTTTGGCCGCGCTGGGCGATCGGATCGATCAGGCGCAGCAGGTTTTGAACAGTGCCGGTGATTCTGCTCGGGCCGAATTGCAGGCGGCCGTGAAGGGCCCACCGCCGGCCCCACCGAGGAATGCGTATGCCGGTGGGTATTGACCTTGGGACGGCCTTTTCTGCGATCGCCGGCCTGGGGCCGGACGGCGATTTGCGGGTGCACGAGGTATTGCCGTCGGTTGTGACACTGCTTGCCGCTGGCGCCTTGGCGGGCGGGTTGGGGCCCGAGGAGGCCGGCTCAGAATCGGTGGTCTGCCGGGACCTTCGGGCGATGGCCGGCACTCTGAAGACGGTTGCTGATCCCGCCGGTCGTCCCTGGACGGGAGAGGGTCTTTGCAGGCTGCTGCTGGGCAGGCTCGTCGAGAACGCTCCGGGCTCCTGGCGCGCTGGACCGGCGGTGCTGACCGTGCCGCCCGGGTTGCACGACCGGGGACGGCGCGGGTTGCTGGGGGCGGCCCGTCTGGCTGGTCTCCAGGACGCCTTGCTGGTCGAGGATGGAATTGCCGGGGCCGCGGCCGGGAGTTCGCGCGACGGGTTGCGTGACGAGATCGTGCTGGTGTGCAATGCGGGGTACTCGGGCTTTTCCGCAACGCTGGTTGCCTGTGCACCAAACGGGATCTACGCCGTGGCCGCCGAGTCTGACTCGCGCGCCGGCGCCTGTGCGATGAACGCCGATGTCGGGCGTCTGGTCGAGCGCCTGGTCGAGAGGGACTTGCGGCCCGCCACCCGGAGCCGGCTGAACATGGATCGGCTGGGTGAACGTTTGCGTCAGGAGTTGTCGGATCCGACGTTGTCGGTCGCGTGGCATTCGGCTCTGCTGGACGGGCGGGCGGTCGACGTGGCGCTCTCTCAATCCCAACTCGCGGAGGTCCTGGGGACGGCCTTGCAGGCGGTCACCTCCGTGATCGAGAAGTGTCTGGCCGCGGCGGCGCTCCCCGCGAGCGCGGTGCACCGGGTCCTGCTGACCGGCGGCGGGGCGGGTGACCCGCGGATCAGGGAGGCTGTAGCGGCGGGCGCGGGCCGTGCGACGGATTGGTCGCCGGAGATTTCCCCCGGGCATGCCGGGGCATTGGGCGCGGCCGCGGTGGCGCTGCGACTGGCCTCGAGCGAACCCGGGGATTTCACCGTGCGGCAGGCGGCGCCGCTCGACCTTGGATTCCGTCTGCCGAGGGGAGGCCCGGTCACGCCGGAAGTACGGTGGATTGCGCGAAGGAACGCGCCGCTGCCGGCGCACCACTCACAGATTGTGAAGACGGCTCCCGGCGAGACTCGGTTTGTCGTCGAGGTCGTTCAGCGGAAAGGGCCCGGCGATTCCGAAACGTGTGCGGGATTCTTTGCCTTCGATCCGGAGACGGCTTCGGAGCAGGGCCTTGAAATCCATCTGGGCTACGACGAGAACGGATTCATCGCGGCGTACGCGGGAGTTCCGGGATCCGGGGAGTTCCATGCGGCCGTCTGGAGCGATGAGGCTTCTCCTTCGATGCCGGGCATGAAGAGCCGGGGATAGTTCTGGGACGCTGGAAGTTTTTCCGGCTTTCAAAGCTCGCGCGTGATTCCAGAATTGCAGGCGTGTGGTATTCTTCGGGCTGGCTGGTAAACAATGCCGTGCCGGGGAAGTAGTCACCGATGAGCGGTGTCGACACATACCGAGCGCCTGGGATGGGCGACGCCGGTTCGCTGGCGGAAATCGAGGCGGCGTACTCCAGCCGCCGGCGCGATCTGGAAGAGCGATTTGTGGCGGCGCCGACCAGGGGGCTGGCGGAGGCGTACCGGGCTCAGATCGAGGAACTGGACGCCGCGTGGGTATCGGCGCACGCGCAAGGGGTCCAGGGTGCGGGAGGCGCCCACCGGGATTCAGAGGAGGCACCGGTCATTGTGGGAGCGGGCGGGGCGACTGCCGGAATGCCCGCCGAATGGCGCGACGCCGCTCCGCTCGACGAAATCGAACCTGAAGCGGCGCGAGCCGATCCGCTGTTGCCGGTTGGGGATCGCGAGCGGGATGAGCTGAATCTGGAGACTGAGACGCGTCTTACGGCGAGGATCGCCGTCTTTGGCGGGTTGGCGATTGCGGGGGCCTTCGCGGTGGGGATCGCCATCGCGGTGCTTCTTGGCCGTCACAACTCCGGCGGGCTTGTTCCACCCGTCGTGGATAGGGTGGCTGCTGACAAGACCGAGCGCCCGCTTCCGGTGGCGGTGCCTCCGGCGCGATCGGACGAGCCGGAGCGCATCGTGGAGGCCGAGCCGGACCGCTCCGTGGCGCGGCAAGCAGCGGCCTCGGCGCGGGTGGCGGCAGAGGGTGCGCGGGCGGCGTTCGAAAGCGCCCCCAAACCGGCGGACATGGATCGTTCGGGTGTAGCTCGCGCTGAGCTTCTGGTGACGCGGGCGGACGCCGCGGAACCTTTGGAGGCCGCGCCGCTTTACCTCGAAGCGGCGGACGAATACGCCGGCGCCACCCGCGCGGCCGCGCTGGCGCTTGGCAGCCTGGCCATCGAGGAGGCGCGGGCGGCGGCGACACGGTGGGAGACTGTCCCCGCGGAAGCGCGGGGCCGATGGACCGATGATCTGACCGCCGCACTGGCCCGGCTGGACGAGAGTGCGCGCCTTGTGACAGGGGGCGACCCGGGGCGGGGCCGTGAAGAGGCCCTTGCGGTGCGGGAGAGTCTCGAGGCCCTGTGGATCGAGTACCTCGTTGATGCGATCGGTGCAGCGCGGCATGAGGTCCAGACCGCGAAGGCGGAATGGGACGTCGAGTTTGCACCGCTGGCCCGCGCCGGGATGAGCGAACCCGTGGAGGTGGCGGGGGTTCGGGAATGGATGGACGAGCCGGGGGCGGATCGGGGGACCACGCCGGAGGTCCTGGCGGCTCTTCGGGGAGCACGCGCGAGCCTGGAGCGCGCTACCGGCGGCCTGCGAGCGGACCGGGCGGCGCTCGATGCGGCGCGCAGAGCGGCCGCGCTGGCCCGGGAGAGATTCGAACTCGCACCCAAATCGGAAGGAACCCTCTACCCCCCGGCGGATCGCGGGGTCGAGCTTCTCGCGGAGGTCCCGGCCGCGCTCCGGACTTCGGGTCCCCAGGGTGCGATCGCCCTTTACCGGCAGGCGGCCGATGCTTTTTCCGAGGCGCTTGCGCTGGCAGAAGCGGCGGAGGGGGAGCGCAGCCTTTCGGCACGACGCACGGCGCTGGCCGGCGTCGAGGTACTTCGGGCGAACATTGAAGAGATTGCGGTTGCTCGTGCGGCGGCGATGCAGGCTGAAGAGCAGGCCGTCAAGGAAGTGGACCGGCTCCGGGCGGAGGTTGGGCGCGACCCGGATCGCGAAACGGCCGCGCAGGAACAGATCGCAAAGGCCGCGGCGCGATTGCGGCACGCTTCCCGGGTGGTGAGCGTCCTCTACGGCGCGGGGATCACGGAGAGCGCGCTGGGGCAATTGCGGGACTTTGCGGCCCGGGCTCGCGAGGCGGCCGAACAAGGCGCTGCCTTGCCGGCGGAGTCGATGGACGACGCGTTGGCGAAGGCGCGGCGACTGAAGGACGGGGCGGCGCTGGTCGAAGGCGTCGTCAACTCAGAAGCGCAGGCGCAGCGTTCGCTCGAGCGGTGGACCTCGGCGGCGTCGGCTGCGGGGGAACGCTGGAAGGGGCTGCTCCGGGAGCCCACGGAACAGATCGAGGCCGGTCGAAGAGCGATTGGCGCCGGTGAACTCGCCGAGGGCGGCGCCCTGCTGGATGCGGCGCGGGGAACGCTGGCCCGGCTGTGGGACCAATTCATCGAGGAGTCGCTGCGTGATGCGCGCGCGGGCGCACGTACGGCCCTGGCGGAATGGGATTCCTTTGCGGCTGGACTCGTGCCCCCCCTGGGATCCGAGCCCGACGGCGTGGGGCGTGCTCGCGCCGTAGTGGGCGGGGATCACGCGGCATTCGACGGTCCGGAGTCCGAACTGGGGGCGCTTCAGCGGGCCGCTCTCGATCTCAGGAGCCTTACGTCCCGGGTTCGTGAGGAGCGCGCGGCGATCGGGCGTGCCTCGGCTGATGCGAAGACCGCGCTCTTCAGCGCGGTGAGGGATGGGGATCTGGGAGCGGTCAAGTCGCTGGTGGCCGGGGGAGCCGACATTCGAGGAGTTTCCCCGGAGGGTGAAACCGTGCTGGTGCTGGCGGTCCGGCTGGGCCGGGTACAGATCGCGCGGGTTCTCTTGCAGGCCGGGGCGGAGCGTTCACAACGGGCTCCCGACGGCCGGCCGCTGCTCTTTGTCGGGGTCGCGTCACCGGAGATGCTCGGGCTTTTCCTGGACGAGGCCGGGCGGACGGAGTTCCGGGGGCGGACCGTGCTCCACGAGATTGCGGCCGCCGGAGTGGAGCGGAAGGTCAGCGCACCGGACCAGGTGACCATGGCCGGGATGGTTCTGGACCGGTTCCCGGGGTTGCTGGGAGAGCGGGATGACATGGGGTTGACGGCTCTTGAGATCGCGCGTCAGCGCGGGGCCAGGCCGCTGGTGTGGTTCCTGAGCGACTGGAAGAAGTGAAGCGCGGGGAGCCGCCAACCGGTGCGTGCGCGGGTGGGGAATGGGAGTAGACTGGTCCTTATGTTGATGCAGCGAATAACGAGTACCCGCGGGGTTCTGTCTGCGCTCCTCGGGCTGGTGCTGGTGGCGATGCTTGCCGGGTGTTCTCCGGAGGCGTCCTACCGGGTCCGGTTTGTCTCGGACCCGCCGGGGGCGCTGATGGCGGTCGTGCGTCCGTCGGGGGCCGACCGCGCGATACCCGGCGCCACGAAGCTTGCATTTCCGGACAGTGCCACGGTCTACACGGTGGAAGCCAAGCCGGCGGGCGCGCTGGAGGAGAATTACAAGGCGACGCGGGTTGAGATCCGGCGGGGGGACGTCCATTTCCTGCCGGTCATCGACGGGGTCCGCACCTATCTGGTCAGGATGCGCGAGAAGGACTATGTCGAGCTCTGGACGTACGAAGCGGTGTACACCCCCGCGCGCGGGATAGCCGCGCTGAGAACCCGCAGCCGGGCGTACGACACCGTGCTGGAAGGGGAGGGGCGCGTCGTGGAGCCGGTGATGGCCGTGCGCGACTGCGACGGGATTCGCGGCCTGGCGCTCTCGCCGGCCGGCGACCAGATCGCCTACGGAGCGTTTTCCGTCCGTCCCGAGCTTGCCGCGGAGAGCGAGGCGCCGTCGGCGCGCGGCAAGGGGGCGGCGCCCGCGTCGGCGGCTCGGATTCGTCTTGACGACATTGCCAGCGGCCAGATCCGCGGCTATCTGCTGCAGGGGACCGCGCGACAGGCGATCACTCCCGGGCGGAACGTGGACCTGGACCCGGCGTTCAGCGCGGACGGGCGGTGGCTCCTCTATTCGAGCAATCACGACCGGTACTCGCTCCAGGATATTTATCGTCAGGGTGCGGGCGGGCGTACGGCGGTGGCTGTGCTCACCCAGGACCTGGGGTCGCGCTCGGCCTTCTGGCCCGTGGAGAGCGTGGGGGGGCTGGTGGTGTTCAGTCAGATCGGGTCGGAGGCGGCTTCGCTTTCCGATGCGGAGATATGCACGAGGGGCGGGGCGGCGGGGTACACGGCGGTGGTTCATAACGGGGTTCACCCCGCGGTCTCGCCGGATGGGAAACGGATCGCGTACATCAAGCGGGGAGACCTGTACGTCTGCGACGCGGACGGTGCCCAGGAGAGCCGGTTGACGTCGGACGCCGAGGAAATCCGCGAGGCGTACCGCGCATCGCTGAGCGCGCCCGAGGACCAGGAGCGGTTCGACCGATTCGAACGCTACTGGCTCTTCCTGGCGCATTCGTACCCGGCGTGGACTCCCGACGGCCGATGGATCGTCTTTTCGACCGTGAAGCACCGGGACGCCGAGGGGCGGCCCAACGAGGACCTGGCCGCGATCACCGCCGAAGGCACGCGAGAGGTCCGCATCACCGTCAACCCTTCGTCCGACCGGCACCCGATGATCTCCGCGGACGGGAAATGGATTTATTTCCTCTCCAACCGCGGGAAGCAGTGGGCGGTGTGGCGGATGGAGATGGTGCCGGACCTGGTGCGCCGGTGACGGCCGGCACGCGTTTTTCTGTCGCGCCGGGGCCTGCTGGCGACATTTGATGGTGTGCGGCCAACTATTGAACCGCGTACGGGCGCTTTGGGGGCCTTAGGGAGGACGTGTGACGCTGGATCGTTCTTTCGCGGTGCCCTTTGTCCACCGGCTGCGCTTCAGCGAGAGCGTGTTTAGCGCGGGCAATCAAGCTCTCGACGGGGTGCTCAATCCCGACGAGGGCCGGCCGGCGCGGGTGCTGGTCGTGGTCGACGACGGGCTTCTGCGGGCCGCGCCCGCACTCGGCGGGCAGATTCAGGACTTTCTTTTGTCACGCCGGGGTCGGATCGAATCCGCCGGGGCGGTGGTGGGGGTGCCGGGGGGCGAGATCTGCAAGAACGACCGGGCGGTGCTGGACCGGCTCCTGGCGGAGATGCACCGCGCCCGACTCTGCCGGCGGTCGTACGTGCTGGCGGTCGGGGGTGGGGCGGTGCTCGACGTGGCCGGCTATGCGGCGTCGATTTTCCATCGCGGTGTTCGCTTGGTCCGGGTGCCCAGCACCACGCTGGCGCAGGCCGACTCGGGCGTCGGGGTGAAGAGCGCCGTCAACCTGTTCCAGACCAAGAACCTGGTGGGGGCCTTCAGCCCGCCCTGGGCGGTGGTCAACGACGAGCAGATGCTCACGACGTTGAGCGACGAGCATTGGCGGGGGGGGTTCTCGGAGGCCGTCAAGGTCGCGCTCATCAAGGATGCCGCGATGTATTCCCAGATCCGGGCGGGCGCCTCCAATCTGCGGCAGCGCGACATGCGGACGGCGATCCCGATCGTCCGACGCTCGGCGATCCTGCACATCGAGCACATTACTTCGGGGGGAGACCCCTTCGAATTCGAGCGTGCGCGGCCGCTGGATTTCGGGCACTGGGCGGCGCACAAGCTGGAGCAGATGACCGGGTTTGAGCTCTCTCATGGCTTCGCGGTGGCGATCGGGGTGGCGCTCGACACGGTCTACGGGGAGTTGTGCGGGCTTACGGAGGCCGGGGTGGCGGAGGATGTCTGCGGGTGCCTGAAGGCGATCGGCCTGCCGGTGTGGCACCCGATGCTGACCCAAACCGATATCCTGTTCAACGGGCTGCAGGAGTTCCGGGAACACCTGGGCGGGATTCTCACTGTGACGCTGGTGCGGAGGCCGGGCGTGGCACACGAGGTGCACGAATTCGAGCCCGACGTCCTTCGGCGGGCGGTTGCGCGGCTTCAGGAGTGGTCGGCGGGTGCGACGGCCACGGGCGGATCGATGACGGGTGCCACGGCTACCAGGTCGGGGAGGTGCGTGACATGAACAAGCCATCCCTCAGCCCGCAGCAGGTCGCCGACTTGTATTTCATCGAACATCGTGCGAAGCTGCTGGACGTGGCTTCGTTCCTCGACCGTGCGGAACGGGGCCCGAAGGACGCGAACGCCGCCGAGGACGTCCGGCTTGCGACCATGAAGCGGGCGATCGCGCTGCTGATCGACGGGAAAGCGGAGCGGGCCCGGCGGGTGCTGGAACTCCTGAGCGACCCCACCGAGGCGCCGATCGACAAGGCGGGGACCAAGGGGGCCATCGGGGTGTGGCCGGGGGCGCGGCCGGAGAATCGCGGTTGAAGTACATCGACCCTCATATCCACATGGTGTCGCGCACGACCGACGACTACCAGCGGATGGCCCAGTGCGGGTGCGTGGCGATCACGGAGCCGGCGTTCTGGGCGGGCTACGACCGCGGTTCGCCGCAGGGGTTCTTTGACTACTTCCGACTGCTCACCGAGTACGAGCCGGCGCGGGCGCGCACCTACGGCATCGCCCACTACTGCTGGCTGTGCATCAATCCGAAGGAAGCCGAGGACCCGGTCTTTGCCCGTGAGGTGATCTCGCTGATCCCCGGGTTCCTGGACCGTCCCAACGTGCTGGGGGTTGGCGAGATCGGCCTCAATAAGAACAGCAAGTCCGAGCTGATGGTCTTCGAAGAGCAACTGGACCTGGCGGTCCGCCACAACCAGCTGGTGCTCATCCACACGCCGCACCTCGAGGACAAGCTCAAGGGCACGCGACTGATTCTCGACGCGATCGCCCGGCACGGGAAGGTGGCGCCGGAGCGCGTGCTGATCGATCACGTCGAGGAGCACACGGTTTCGCTGGTGCTGGAACGCGGGCATTGGGCGGGGATGACGCTCTATCCCGATTCCAAGTGCACGCCGCAACGCGCCGTGGACATCCTGGACTGCTACGGCCAGGAGCGGCTGTGCATGAACTCGGCGGGTGACTGGGGCCAGAGCGATCCGCTGTCGGTGCCGAAGGCGGTACTGGAGATGCGCCGGCGCGGGCACGGAGAGCGGGCGGTCTCGCGGGTCGTCTTTGAGAACCCGTCGGCCTTCATGGGGCAGTGTCCCAAGTTTAAGGTTGCGGGCGATGCGTGACATCCTGGGCCCTGGCAGCCGCCTGGGGTATTGCACCAACGTCCATGCGGGCGAGGGGTTGGCCGACACGCTCGCGAATCTGGGGCGGCACGCGGTCGCGGTCCGCGAACGGCTGGGGCTTAACGAGCCGCTGGATATCGGGCTGTGGCTTTCGGCCGCGGCCGCCCGGGAGGCGTGCCGGGAGATCCAGTCGCTGAAGGACCGGCTGGCGGGAATGAGCCTCCGGGTCTTCACGCTGAACGGGTTTCCTTACGGGGATTTCCACGGCGAGACGGTGAAGCACGCGGTGTACGAGCCCAGTTGGTCGGACCCGCGCCGGCTGGAATACACGCTCGACCTCATCAAGATCCTGCACGGGCTGCTGGAGCCGGGCGAGGAGGGCAGCATCTCCACGGTGCCGGTCGGATGGCCCAAGGCCCCGTGCGCGCCGGTCGATCTCAGCGGCGCGGGCCACCAGCTCTCGGCGGTGGCGGAGCGGCTGGCGCTGCTGGAAGAGAGCACGGGACGGGTCATCCATCTGGACCTGGAGCCCGAGCCGGGGTGCATCCTGCAGAAGAGCGCCGATGTGGTGACGTTCTGGCAGGAGCGGCTGCTGGAGGGGCCCGCCCGCGACGAATGGCGCACCAGGCGGTACCTGCGGGTGTGCCACGATATCTGCCACGCGGCCGTGGTCTTCGAGGATCAGGCCGAGGCGCTTGCACGCTATCACAAGGCCGGGATCCTGGTGGGGAAGGTGCAGATCTCCTCGGCGCTGTGCGTGAGATTCGCGGAGATGCGGCCGGAGGGCCGGAAGCGGGCGCTGGCGGAACTGCGCGGCTTCGTGGAGGCTCGCTATCTCCACCAGACGCGGGTGCGCGACACGCGGGTAGCGGCGTTTGATGATCTGTCGCTTGCCCTGGCGGAACTGGCCCAGGGCGCTGACGCGGACCCTGCCGGTGAATGGCGGGTGCACTTTCACGTCCCGGTTCATCTGCCGGTGATCGGGTTGCTGGAGACCACCCAGGCGCAGATCCCCGGGTGCCTGGCGCTGGCGCAGAAGGCCGGCGTGCGACACTTTGAGGTGGAGACGTACGCCTGGTCGGTGCTCCCGGAGTCGCTCCGGCCCGCCGACCTGGCGCAGGGGATCGCGGACGAAATCCGGTGGGTAGAGAAGAGTGCCGGGGCGCCTCCGTGAAATCCGCGGGCCGCCCCGCGGCGTGGCTGGAGCTTTGGCGGGTCTCCAACACACCGACGGTCGTGAGCAACGCGATCACCGGTTGCGCGCTGGCGGCGGGCTCGGGGCCGTTCCCGTGGCGGGCGTTCGGGTGGGCGGCGCCGGCGCTGGTTCTGATCTACGTGGCGGGGATGGCGCTCAATGACGTTCTCGACGCTGCAGTTGATCGCGTCGAGCGCCCGGGCCGCCCGATCCCGTCGGGACGAGTGAGCAGGGGGGCGGCGGCGGGGTTCGTCGTGGCCGCGGATGCGGCGGCGCTCGCACTCCTGGCCGTGTTGGGCTGGCCGGCGGTGGCGATGGGTGGTGCGCTGGTGTTGTGCGCCACGCTCTATAACGTGGTGCACCGGGCGCACCGGGCTTCGGTGGTGCTGATGGGGGGTTGCCGCGGGCTGGCGGTGATCGTCGCGGCGTCGGCGGTCGCGTGGCCGCTGGACTGGGGGCGGGTCGTACCGGTCGCGGGGTTGCTTGCGCTCTATGTGGTGAGCCTCTCGGTGGTGGCGCGGGCGGAGGCCGGGCGCCCCGGGAGGATCCGGTTGGTGGTAGCGCTGGTGTGCGGCATCAGCCTGGTCGACGCGGCGGTCCTCCTGGCGCTGCGGGGATGGCCGGAGGCCTTGGCGGCGGTGGGGTGCTTTGCGCTGGCACTTGCGGCGCAGCGCCGGGTCGTGGGATCATGACCACCGTGACGCACCGCACCGCGGTCATCCTGGTGGTCGGGCTGAACCAGGAGCTTCTCCGACACGCCCCGAGGATTTCCGGTTTCGCGGCGGGCGGCGCTGTGAGGCGGGTTACGCCGCCGTTTCCGGCGGTGACCTGCACCGTGCAGTCGAGCATGCTCACCGGGCGTCCGGTGCGCGAGCACGGGATCGTGGGCAACGGGTGGTACAACCGGGAGGCGGCGGAGGTCCAGTTCTGGAAGCAGTCCAACCGGCTGGTGCAGGGAGAGAAGGTCTGGCACGAGGCACGCCGGCGCGACGCGGCCTTCACGTGCGCCAAGCTCTTCTGGTGGTACAACATGTACGCCGGGGTGGAGTTTTCGGTCACCCCGCGTCCGATCTACAAGGCCGACGGGCGAAAGATCCCGGACGTCTACACGCATCCGCCGGATCTCCGCGAACGGCTTCGGCAGCGGCTGGGCGCGTTCCCGTTGTTCAAGTTCTGGGGGCCGGGCTCGTCGATCGAGAGCACGCGGTGGATCACCGACAGTGCGCTGGCCGTCGAAGAATGGCACACCCCTTCGCTCTCGCTGGTCTATCTGCCGCATATGGATTACTCCCTGCAGCGGGTGGGGCCCGAGCATGCGTCGATCGCGGCGGAAGTGAACGCGGTTGATGTGGAGGTCGGGCGGCTGCTGGACGCCTACGGGCGGGCCGGGGTGCGGTGCATGGTCCTGGGTGAATACGGCATCGAGCCGGTCACCGGCCCGGTGCACATCAACCGTGCCCTACGGGAGGCGGGCCTGTGTCGCGTGCGGGTGGAGGACGGTTTGGAGGTTCTGGACGCGGGCGCTTCGGAGGCGTTCGCGGTCGCGGACCACCAGGTGGCCCACGTCTACGTTCGGCGCCCCGAAACGATCGGGGCGGTGGCGGCGGTCTGCAGTTCGCTCGACGGTGTGGGCGGGGTGTTCGATCGAGAGGCCCAGCGCGGGAAGGCCATTGACCATGAACGGTCGGGCGAGCTGGTGCTGGTGGCGGCGCCGGGCCGGTGGTTCACATACTACTACTGGTTGGACGACGCGGTGGCGCCCGACTTTGCTCGCACCGTCGATATCCACCGCAAGCCGGGGTACGACCCGGTGGAGCTGTTCCTGGACCCGCGGTTCAATCGGTTCGGTGTCGGACTAAAGCTCCTGAAGCGGAAGATGGGGCTGCGGACGTTGCTTGATGTCATACCGCTGGATGCCTCGCTGGTGCGAGGGTCTCATGGCCGGTGCGATCTTCCCGAGCATCGGCAACCGATTCTCGTGACGTCGAGCGCATCGGATGCGTCGCGTGGTCCTTTGAGCAGCGAGCAGGTCTTCGGTGTCATCCTCGATCACCTGTTTGAAGATCGGTGAATCCCAGGACCGGCGGTAATCCGGGTGTCCTGACAACATTCCCGGGAAAGCCCGCAATCTCGGGTGCCGGACTCTCGTTCTACCCACGTCGAACAGCGAGTCGAGAAAAAGACTGGAACAACCGGGTGCTTCGCGGTAGTCTCGCCCCTGAAGGCGGCTTGGGCACAGGGGTGGGGGGGCCGCCGGTTACGGAAGTTGCGTGCGTGCGGATCGGGCTGATCCTCAAAGGAACGCGACGATGACCACGATCCCCGCGGAAATGCGCTCCGAGTCTGAATCCCAAGCCCGTGGCGGGCTTTCACGGCGCGGGCTGCTCCGGCGGGCGGGGGGTGTCGCCGCCTTCTGGGGCGCCGCGACGGTTCGGGCCGGACCCCCGACCGATGTAGCCGCGGACGTGGACCCGGGTGGCCTGCTGGCCAAACTGGCGCGACGGGTGACCATGGGCCTCACGCCGGCGGACCTGGCGCTGGCGACATCGCTGGGGTACAGCGGGTATCTCGAGCAGCAGCTCGACTACGCCTCGATCGATGACACCGCGCTAAACGCCCGCCTGGCGGCGCTGACCACGCTGACGATGCAGCCTTATCAGCTCTACGGGTTGACCTCCGGGCAGGTGGTCAACGAACTCACCGAGGCGGTGATCCTGCGCGGCGTGATGAGCAACCGGCAGCTGTTCGAGCGGATGGTCGAGTTCTGGACCGACCATTTCAACATCGACATCACCAAAGAGGCGGACACGTTCCTCAAGACCGTGGACGACCGGGACGTGATCCGTGCGCACGCGCTGGGGATGTTCCCGGCGCTGCTGTCGGCCAGCGCCCACAGCCCGGCGATGCTCCAGTATCTCGACAATTCCACGAGCGTGAAGGGGAATCCGAACGAGAATTACGCCCGTGAGATCATGGAACTGCACACGCTGGGCGTGAGCGGCGGGTACACGCAGAACGACGTGAAGGAAGTGGCGCGCTGCTTTACCGGCTGGGGGATGTTTGCGAGGAGCACCACCGACGCCCAGGCCGGGACGTTCCGGTTTAATCTGTCGCAGCACGACCAGGGGCAGAAGATCGTCCTCGGCCAGACGATCCCGGCCAACGGGGGGATCCAGGATGGCCTCACGGTCCTGAATATTCTCGCCGCGCACCCCAGTACCGCAAAGTACCTGGCCGAGAAGCTCTGCCACTGGTTTCTGGGGGACGCGGTTCCCCAGGGGATGGTTGACTCGGTGGCGGCGGTGTACACGAGCACCGGCGGCGACATCAAGGCGATGGTCCGGCAGGTGCTGTCGCCCAATGCTCTGTTCGGCGCTTCGGCGCGGTACAAGCGGCCGTTGCACCTCATGATCTCGACGATGCGGGTGCTGCCGACGACCATCAGCACCACCTCCGGGCTCCGCAGCCAGCTCCAGGGGGCGGGGCAGCGTCCGTTCTACTGGACGACCCCCGACGGCTACCCCGATTACACCGACTTCTGGGCGGGGCTGATCCTGCCCCGTTGGAATTTCGGCGCTTCTCTGCTCAACGGGAACGTCTCCGGGGTGACGGTGGACTACACCGGCTTCTTCGCGGGGCTGACCACCGCCCAGCAGATGGCCGACCGGATCGACGAGAAGATGTTCGGCGGGGAGATGCCGGTTGCGGAGAAGAACAGAATCCGGGACTTCCTGCTCCCCAATGCTCCGACGAGTGCGCGCAAGCGCGATGCGCTGGCGCTGGCGATCGGCGCCCCGGGCTTCCAGTGGTACTAGATCCAGGACCGAGACTTTCATGTTGAGGATGCGCCCATGAACCACCTCGAGTGCGGGCCGGAGTCGGCGGAGGCCCACGGGTGCCCCGAGTACCAGGAACTCTCGCGGCGCAATTTCCTCGCGGGGGTGGGCGGGGTGGCGATGGCGGCCTTTACGGCCCCCGCGTGGCTGCCGCGGGTGGCGGTCGCCAAGGACTACCGCTCGGCGCAGCGCGACGTGATGGTTTCGATCTACCTGCGCGGCGCGTGCGACGGCCTGACGATCTGTGTTCCGTGGGGGGAGAACGCGTACTACACGGCCCGGCCCACGCTGAACATCCCGCGGCCCGACAGCGGCCAATCCGACAAGGCGACCGACCTTAACGGGTTCTTCGGGTTCCCGCCGGCGATGACGCCGCTGCTGCCGGCCTATCAGGCGGGGCACCTGCTGATCCTGCACGCGTGCGGGTCCACCGACCCGTCGCGGTCGCACTTTGATGCGCAGCGTTTCATGGAGGTTGGAAAGGCCAACGACCTCTCGCTCACCACCGGGTGGTTGGGGCGGCACCTGCTCAGCGTCGCTCCGATGGACCCGACCGCGCTGCTCCGGGCGGTGGGGATCAGCACCGGGTTGCAACGGACGCTCCAGGGTGGTCCGCTGACGCTCCCGATTCCTGATCTCGACGCGTTCGGCCTGTCGGGCAACTCGTCCACGACGGCGACCCGCACGCAGGCGCTGTGGGACATGTACTCGGGCGTTACCGACCCGCTCCACGCGGCGGGGCTCAACACGATCAACACGATCAACCTGCTCAACACGATCAACTTTGCTGGCTACGTTCCCGCAGGGGGCGCGGCCTATCCCGCGAATTCGTTCGGCGTGGCCTTGAAGTCGACCGCGGCGCTCATCAAGGCGCAGGTCGGCGTCGAGGCGATCGCCATCGACCTCAACGGGTGGGATACCCATAACAACCAGGGGCCTACGACCGGGACCATGGCGGCGCTGATGACCACGCTGGCGGGATCTCTGGCGGCGTTCCATACCGATATGTTCACCGGCAGCAACCCCAGCTTCACCGCGGTCGCCATGTCGGAGTTCGGGCGCCGCGTCGCTCAGAACGGCAGCGGGGGCACCGATCACGGGCACGGCAACGTCATGCTGGTGATGGGCGGCTGCGTCAACGGGGGCCAGGTGATGGGGCAGTGGCCGGGCCTGGCGCCGGGGCAGCTCTACCAGAATCTTGACCTGCAGGTCACGACCGACTACCGGGACGTGCTGGCCGAGATCGTGCAGCAGCGGCTGGGCAACAGCGACTTGGCGACGGTGTTCCCCGGGTATTCCCCGACGTTCAAGGGCGTGACCACGTGCTGAGCCTGCAAGGCCCCGGAGGGTTTCGGCAATGAAACAGACGATCACAGGACTCGGCGCCCTTCTTTGTGCGGCCTGCGCGGCCAACGGCCAGTTGACGCTCTTTACCAACGGTGGGTCGTCGGTCGAAGAGCCGGGGTTGGGGACGGGGCTCATCACGCAGAGTCAGGTGCTGGCGCGGCCGGGGACGCTGTGGAGCGAGGTGCAGACCGATTCCGGCGGCATGGCCAACACGGTCGCCGGGTTTGCGGCGCACTCCAATACGGGGACGGGATACCGGTTTGCGGACAACTTCTCCGTGACGGGCTCGCAGGGCTGGAGGGTCAGCCTGGTTACGGTGTACGCCTACGTCAACGGAGAAATCGGGAACTCGTCGCCGGTCTCTCAGGTCAACGTGCGAATCTGGAACGGCCGTCCCGGCGATCCGGGCAGCCTCGTGGTCTTCGGTGACACCGCCACCAACCGGCTGGTCTACGCGCAGAAGAGCAAGTTCCGCCGGGTGTTTGCCAGCGCGGCTTCACCGCAGCCGCTGGGCCCGGATGCGACACGCCCGGTCTGGCAGATCGATGCCGACCTGGGCGGTGTGGAACTGCCGGCCGGGACCTACTGGCTTGACTGGCAGTTCACGCCGGCAACCGCGGGCGCCGCGGTGTTCTGCCCGCCGGTAACGCTCGTCGGGGCTCGTGGGAAGCCCGGGGCCGACGCACGGCAGTTCCGGAACGGGCTGGAAGGATGGGTCGGCTTGTCCGATACCGGCAAGCCGGCATCGGCGACCGACGTTGCGCAGGACCTTCCCTTTGTCGTGCGCGGCGGGGTGATTCCCCCGTCGTGCATCGCCGATTTCAATGGCGACGGTTTCATCGACGGGATCGACTACGACCAGTTCAACAACGCCTTCGAGCAGGGGCTTCCCCCCAGCGATGTGAACGGCGACGGGTTCGTGGACGGGATCGACTACGACCTGTTCAACGCCGCCTTCGAGCAGGGCTGCTAGAGAGATTCGATGCGGGCGCGAGGGCGTGATTGACGCGCCCGCCTATTTGGTCGACGCCGCGTCCGAGATATTCTCGGCTGTCCAGTCGGCGCCCGGTCGCCAGTGATAGCGGAAGACCTTTCCGGAGCTGTTGGCGCCGAAGATGTTCATTGCGCCGTCCTCGGAGGCCACGCCCGTCAGTCCGCTCTCGGGCTTCTCGGCTCCCGGGATGAGCGCGGTCATGTTGGTGACCGACCAGGTGTCCTTGCCGGGCGCCCACCAGAAGACCTCGACCGACCCGTCGGGGCCGATCCCCGCGATGTTCTCGCCGCCCCATGGGGTGACGAAGGTCGTGAGGCTGTCGGACTGAAGTGCGGGGCCGCCGACCAGTGCGGTGAGGTCGCTGGATTTCCACGTGGTGCCGAAGACGGGGACCCACCAGGTGACGATGAGATGGCCGCGATCGTCGGTGCCGGCGAGGTTGAGCCCTCCCCAGGGAGTGGTAAACGCGCTGAGCGGTCCGTGGATCGGCGGGGTTCCGGTGATGGCGCTGATGTCGTCGGCGCGCCACAGCGGCATTCCCGGGGACCACCAGACCCCGATGATGCGGCCGTCGGCGTCGAGCCCGGCGATGTTGCGCCCGTCCCAGGGGGTCGCGTAGCTGGTCAACTCGCCGACGAACGCGGGGGTCTGGATTCCCTGAGGCGCCAGGTGGGAGCGGGACAGGTTGGTAAAGGCCCAGTCGTTGGGCTGTGGCTGGCCGGTGCTGAAGTACATCACCAGCTCTCCGCCGGAGGTCAGCCCCGCGATATGGACGGTCCCGTTGGCCGCCGTAAAGACGGTGGGGCTCCGGGCGATGGCCAGAGCACCGGGGATGCGCGCGGTCAGATTGGCGTCGGCAGCGTCGGGAGAAACGGTGTCAAAGACGTACGTCCCGTCGGGGGTCAACACGGCCCCGAATGGGTGCAGGGTTGCCGGATCGGTCCAGGCCAGCGTGTCGGTCGAGGCGGAATGAATGTTCAGAGTCTGGTCCATCGCCGAGACGAACCAGGGCGAAACCGGGGTCGCTTTCTCGAGCAGCACGGGGCGGTCGGTGGTGCTGCTGTAGGTGACGGCGATGTGCCCGGTGCGGTCGCTGGTGGCGCGGAGACGCCGCCCGGAGGCGGTGCCCAAGGGAGAACCCTGAGACAGCGTCACGGGTTCGCTGTTCACCGTGCCGCACGGGTTGCTGATCCGAACGCTGTACTTGCCGAAGTGATCGCTGCCTACCGGGTTCAACCGGAGGGTGTCGGAGGTGGCCCCGGAAATGGCTCCGCCGTTGTTGAGCGGATCACCGTCTTTAGACCAGCGGTAGGTGAGCGGGGCGTCGCCCTCGGCCTCAACCGAGAACACCACCTCGTCCCCCTCCACGGCGCTGCGCGCCTGGGGGGCGACGTGGATCAGCGGGCAATGCGGGGCGCATTCGTCGGGGATCCCGTCGTAGTTCAGGTCAACCTGAGTGCCGTGATCAAGCTCGTACCCGTCGCTGAACCCGTTGCCGTCGCAGTCACGCAGCGTCTGGCACTCGTCGGCGATGCCGTCGGGCCGGCCGCGGCTGCCGGCGTCGGCCAGGAACGCCTCGATATTCGCGAAGTCCTCGCCGGTGAGGTGCGGGAATGATCCGCCCGGGTGGGGGATGTGGTAGGTCAGGCGGGCCTTGATCGTGGCGCGCCCCTTGTTGCGGAGGTTGGGGCCGGTCGCGCCGGTGCCGTTGGGACCGTGGCAGCCGGCGCAGGTTGCGTTGAAGAACGAGCCCCCCAGGGAGCGGATTCCCACCGGGCCGCCGTCGAAATCCATGAGGATTCCGTCGGTGATGTCGCAGTCGTCGGGGACTCCGTTCAGGTTGCAGTCGTCGAAGTCGCCGCTGGCCAGATCGTCGGCGTCATCGATCCCGTTGGCGTTGCAGTCGGCAAACGGGGTTCCGCTCAGGATCCTGAAGTTGTCGACGCCGGCCTCGACCGTGCTGGCGGCGCCCACGTCGGCGGCGATGAACCGCACGCGCATGTTCGCCTGGTTGGGGATCCCCGCGGCCGCGAGCAGGGCCGGGGTGATGGCGGCGTGCGTCCAGTTGCTGCCGTTGCCGGCGGTGTATGAAACCACTCGTTTCCAGGGCCCGGCAGAGCCGGTGCTGGAGACGTCGATAAAGAGACCGTCGCCGGAGTCCTGGTCGGCCAGGTTGAGGTAGTAGTCAAAGCAGATCGCGATCTGCCCGGTGGTGAAATCCAGCGGCGGCGAGAGGAGGGCGACCGAGCCCCCGTCGACGTCGGCGTTGGCGGCGTTCCCGGTCACAAAGCACATTCCCGAGCCGTCCGCGTCGGAGGCCGGGTCGAAGTCATCGTCGGGGTTGTCGGCCGGGACCACCCGCTGCCAGAGGCCGTCTTGACCGGTGGTGGAGGAGATCGTCCAACCCACGTCGCTCTCGAAGTTGTCGGCAAAGAGAGTGCCCTGCGGGCCGGTGAGTACGCAGGGGCATCCGCAGTCGCCGTCGTCGGACACGATCTTGTAGATCTTGCCCTGCAGGCTGATGATGTAGACCTCTCCGGCGGCGTCTTCCCCGAAGCCGACGATCGAAAGGATCTGCCCGGAAGGGGTCGAGAGCTGCGAGGTCCAGTCCCGGACGTCGCTCACGCTGTTGCCGTCGTAGCGGAACGAGTGGATCCAGAGGCTGCAGAGGTCCGAGTAGAGGTAGGCACCTTGCAGGGCGAGAACGCTCCCGCGGTAGACCACCCCACCCATGACGGCGCAGCCGTGCTCCAGCGGATTGGGATCGGGGCCGTTGATGTAGTCGTAGACGGGGTCGATAAAGGTTCCCTGGCGCGAGCAGTCGGTGTTGCCGAAGGTCGCCGGGGCCGCGCCTTCGCGGCAGTTCCACCCGTAGTTTCTTCCGGCGATGGCGCTGATATTCCCGGCGGTGAGGGCGGGCTGGAAATTGATCTCTTCGCGGGTGTCCTGCCCGACGTCGGCCATCCAAAGGTCGCCGGTTTCGCGGTCGAAACTGAAGCGCCAGGTGTTGCGCACGCCGAAGGCCCAGATCTCGTCGGCGCCGTCGGTGCCGATGAAGGGGTTGCCGGGGGGGATCCCGTAATTGCGCCCGGGGTCGGCCGGGAAATCGTCGCGGTCGACGTCAACCCGCAGGATCTTGCCCAGGAGGGTGTTGATGTTCTGCGCGTTGTTGAGGGGCTGGTCCTGGTACGCCGAACCGTCGCCCAGAGAGATGTAGAGCATCCCGTCGGGCCCGAAGGCCAGGTGCCCGCCGTTGTGGTTGGGGACCACGCGCGGGACCGTGAGGATGATGGTTCCGCTGTCGCGGTCGGCGCGGGTGGAGGTGGCGTAGGGCTGCTCGGCCTGGAACCTCTGGATCACGGAGTCGCCGTTGAGGTCGGTGTAGTTGAGGTAGAAATAGCCGTTGCTGGCGTAGTCGGGGTGCATGGCCATCCCGAGCATGCCGCGCTCTCCCGCGACGTTCACCAATGACGAGACGTCGAGGAACGCCGGCTCGTAGAGGACGGCGCCGTCGGAGAAGTTCATGATCTTGATGATGCCGGTCTGTTCGGTGATAAAAATCCGGCTGGTATCGCCGCGGGGAGCACAGACTTCGATCGGGAGATCGACGTGCTGGTCGACCACGATCTGGGCGCGGATCTGGGCGTTGGTTGCGGGGCCCGGGAGCCCGAAGAGAGCGGTACACGTGAGGAGACCGGCTACCCGGCGTTTCAGCGTCGTCGTCAGTGCCATCTCTGGAAACCCCTCCGTGGACCGGTGAAGTACCCGGCCCGTCCATCCCCCGAGCATCGATCTGAGTACCGACCAGAAGCCCGGGACATTCGGGGTCCCCAAATGGGCGCAACAGGACTCGAACCTGTGACCTCGGCTATGTGACAGCCGCGCTCTAGCCAACTGAGCTACGCGCCCGTAGCCGAGCATCGTATCAGTCCCCGTTGAGACGGACAAACCGGGCCCCGGGTTCGGCCCCGGCATGGCATACTGGGCGCGCATACCCAAGGGAGGGTGACCGATGGCGGACGCCGGAATTCAAGAGGAAACTCGCCCTACGAGCGCAGTTCCCTGGTGGCGCAGACGTTTACCCTTGATCGCGCTGCAGTTGGCGCTCCTGGCGGCGGTCTGGTGGATTCTGAAAATTGACGCGACGATCGTCGCTGCAATCGGCGCTGCGATCGTGATTTCCGGCGCGGTCCCGGAGCGGTACGAGGGCCTGGTGTCGGGCCTGGGGATGCTCGGGCTTGCCGCCCTGGTGTATTTCTACTACGGGCAACGGCCCTTGGCCCTGGTGCTCTTGATCTTCGGGGTCCTGCGCGGCGTCGCGGGGATGGCCGAACTCCGGAGGGTCGGAGCGCCAGTTTCGGGGTAATTTGCCGGTTGGCGCGGCACGCGAGGCCCTGTATTCTTTTTCTGGTGGCGCCACGCCCGCGCCGCCACTCCTTGCTGTGCCGATCTCATGACCTCGCCCGCGTTCCGCCAGGAACGCCAACGGGAGCACCGCCGGATGGGAATCGTCTGGATCGCCTCGTACCCGAAGTCCGGTAATACGCTGGTGCGTTTTCTATTGGCCAGCTACTTCGTCGGGCCCATCGAGTCGAGCCGGGACGTGGCCCGCTGCGTGCCGCACCTCAACCCCGACGGGAGTTTCTCGTCGCAGGACCCCTGGCGCACCCCGGCGCGCGGGCACCTGCTGGTGAAGACTCACTTTGTCTTTTCGCCGGCGCACCCGCGGGTTCAGGAGACCGCGGGGTACATCCACATCATCCGTAACCCCAAGGACGTGCTGCTCAGCGCGCTCAACTACCGTCGCCTCGAGCAGCTCGAACGGCCCGGCTCGATCGGCGAGTTCTCCGACGAGGAGTACGCGCGGGCGTTTATCGCTTCGGGTGGGGACGCGCTCTGGAGGCAGCTGGGGTACGGCACCTGGGAGGAGCACGCCGCCAGCTGGCACCTGGACCCCGGGGTTCCGCACGTGCGGGCTCGTTACCGCGACCTGCGCTCGGGATCGGCCCCGCTGCTGCGGGCCATGCTCGCCATGCTCGGCGAGCCGGTCGACGAGGCGCGGGTCGAGCTGGCGGTGCGCGATTCGTCCTTTGAGAACATGCGGGCCCTGGAGATCCGGGAGAAGCACGCCGGCGAATCGACGGGCGTGTTCACCGGCGGCAAGGGGGCGATGCGCAAGGGGCGTTTCTTCATGAACAAGGGCCAGATGGGCCAGACGCTCGGCCACCTGGCGCGCGGGATCGACGAGGCGTTCGATCGCCGCTTCGGCGCGTCGATGCAACGGCTCGGGGTCTCGTTCGGATCGGGCGCGGCCGCGTGGCTTACCGAGTTTGGGTCGCCCATCGTATGAGTACGTCGGCCACTTCGGGCCGGGTGAACTCCACCGGCGGGCGCTGGCCTTTGCCGAGCATCTCCCGCACCGCGGTGCCGCTCAGGTTCACGATGTCGCCCTCCAGGTTGGGATAGGTCTTGGAACTGACCATCCCCCCGTAGGACTTCGAATACCCGGTGTGCTCGAACTTCAGGGGCTCGATGCCGAGGTCGGCGGGATCGATGCGGTCGAAGATCTTCTGGGCGTCGTAAGTGCCGTAGTAGTTGCCCACCCCCGCGTGGTCGCGTCCGACGATGAAGTGCGTGCAGCCGTAATTCTTCCGCATCAGAGCGTGATGGATCGCCTCGCGCGGGCCGGCGTACCGCATGGCCGCGGGGAGGACGGAGACGAAAGTGGTCTTGGGGCTGAAATACTTGGCGACCAGGGCCCCGATGGCCTCCATCCGGACGTCCGCGGGGACGTCGCCTTTCTTGGTCTCGCCGACGAGGGGGTGGATGAACAGCCCGTCGCAGATCTCCTGAGCGCACTTGCAGACGTACTCGTGGGCCCGGTGGATCGGGTTGCGGGTCTGGAAGCCGACGATGGTGTGCCAGCCGCGCCGTTCGAATTCGGAACGGGTCTGCGCGGGGGTGAGGCGCTGGTCGCAGAACGCCTCGGCCCCGGTTGGGTCGGGGCAGAGCACCAGGGCCTCGATCGGACCGGCGAGGCAGGTGTCGCCCTCGGCGAGGACCTGCGCGACACCCGGGTGGGCGGCATCGTCGGTCCCGAAGACCGACTTGGTCTCGAGGGCCTTGTCGTGGGCGAACACTTCGGTGACGTTCATGACGGCTTGGAGGACGCCGTTCGGGGCGTACAGGGCAGCCCGGTCCCCGGATTTGGGCGCCTTTTCGCGGGAGGTCGAGAGGAGCACCGGGATCGACCAGACGCCGCCCTGCTCGAGCTGCATCTGCGTGCAGACGCGTTGGAAGTCGGCCGAACCCATGAACCCCGTCAGCGGGCTGAACCCGCCGCAGGCGATGAGCTCAAGGTCGCACGACTGCTTGAGACTGAGGTCGATCCGGGGCAGGCGGGCGGCTTCGTCTCTGAGCGCGGCCGCGTTCTTGGGATCGGCAAGACGATTGATGAGGGTGCCGCCGTGGGGCGGGATCAGTCCGGGCATGTTCGTTCTCCCTGTAAAATCGAGGCAGGCGAGAGTAAGTCACCCGACGGGTTCGTTCCAGAGGGCACCGCCGCAGAGGGAAAGTTCGACCAGGCCATTGACCATCCGCTCCGGACCGACCAGAATCGCCGACCCGGAGGGAAACGACCTTGACCGCAAACAAAGCGACGAACATCCATTGGCACGACGGCGATCTCACCCGGAAGGAGCGGTGGGAGCACTTGGGCGCGCGAGGAGGGACCCTGTGGTTTACCGGGCTTTCCTCGTCGGGCAAGAGCACGATCGCCTCGGCGCTCGAGCAGGTGCTGGTGGAGCGGAAGATCCACTGCTACCGCCTCGACGGCGACAACGTCCGCCACGGCCTGAATAAGAACCTGGGTTTTTCGGCCGACGACCGCGCCGAGAATATCCGGCGTATCGGCGAGGTCTCCAAGCTCTTCGCCGAGAGCGGGTGCCTGGCGCTGACGGCCTTCATCAGCCCGTACCGCAAAGACCGCGATCTCTGCCGTCAGAGCCATGCGGCGGCCCGCGAGGGAGCGTTGCCCTTCCTCGAGGTCTTCGTGGATACGCCGCTTGAAGTCTGCGAGCGCCGCGACCCCAAGGGCCTTTACAAGAAGGCCCGCGCCGGAGAACTCAAGGGCTTTACCGGGATCGATGACCCGTACGAGGCTCCCGAGCGACCGGAACTGGTCCTGCGCACCGCCGACCAGAGTGTTGAAGAATGCGTCGCCAAGTGCCTGGCGCTCCTGACAGAGCGCGGGCTTGTGACCTGACCGTGGCACGCTACCAGACCGAGTTTGCGGCAGCGCACCGCGCGGTGAGCGCGGCCGCGCGGGTCTGCCGCGCGGTACAGGCGCGGCTCGACGAGGTTCGCGCGATCACCAAGGACGACCGAAGCCCGGTGACGGTGGCCGACTTTGCCAGCCAGGCGGTGGTCGCGCGAGAACTGGCCGATCGGTTCGGGGACGTCCCGCTGGTTGCCGAGGAATCGTCCGGGTTTCTCCGGGACGTCGGTCACCGTGCCCACCTTGACGCGACGGTCGAGGCGGTTCGCCGGGAGTGGCCCGACGCCGATGCCCGGACGGTGCTGGCCGCGATCGACCGCGGGGCCGGTGAGCCTTCTGGGGGCGGTTTTTGGACGCTCGATCCGGTGGACGGCACCAAGGGGTTCCTGCGCGGTCAGCAGTACGCGGTTTCGCTGGCGTACGTGGAGAATTGGCGGCCGGTGGTCGGGGTGCTGGGATGTCCCAACCTCGCGCCGGAGGTGGGCGCATCGCCTGAAACGCCGGATGCACGCGGAACGGTGGCGGGGGCGGTCGGCGGCGGCGGGGCGGTGATTCTCGGAGATCCCGGATCAGAGCCGGTGAGAATCGCGCGTGGCGAACCCGATTCAGCGGCGCCGATTGCCGTGTGCTCTTCGGTCGAGTCCGCCCATACCGACCAGGGAATGGTTTCGCGGATTCTGTCGGCCCTCGGGCGTCCGACCCGACCGGTGCGGGTGGATAGCCAGTGCAAGTACCTTTTGGTCGCCAGGGGCCAGGCGGATCTGTACCTTCGTCTGCCCGCTGCCGGGTACGTGGAGCGGATCTGGGACCACGCGGCGGGCGCCCTCATCGCCGCGGAGGCGGGGTGCGTGGTCACCGACCTCGCTGGCGGGCTCCTGGATTTCTCGCAAGGGCGCGGCCTGGAACGCAACCGTGGGGTGGTCTGCGCCCCGCCGGCCCTGCACGCACAGGTCCTGGAGGTCGTCGCGCGCCTCGGCGTCGCGTGACCGTTCACACCAGCAGCGTCGCGGGCTTCTCCAGCAGGCCCTTGACGGTGGCGAGGTACTGGGCCGCCATGGCGCCGTCGACGATGCGGTGGTCGCTGGACATGGTCATCGCCATGCGGTGGCCAACGACGATCTGGCCGTCGCGCACGACGGGCTTTTCGAGGGCCGCGCCGACGGCGAGGATCGCCGCGTTGGGCGGGTTGATGATGGCGGTGAAGTGCTCGACGCCGAACATCCCGAGGTTGCTGATCGTGAAGGTGGAGTCGGCCATCTCGTCGGTGGTAAGCCCCTTGGTGCGGGCCTTCTCGGCGAGCTGCTTGGAGAGCGCCGAGATCTGGCGGAGCCCGATCTGGTCGGCGTTGCGGATCGTGGCCACGACCAGGCCGCCGCCTCGGGACTCGTCGAGCGCGATGGCGATCGCGACATTCACGGCGGGGAGGATCTCGATCGATTCGTTCCCCGCGGTCCCCGCCCAGCGGCTGTTCACGTAGGGGTGCTGGTGCATGGCCAGGGCGCAGGCGCGGACCAGGAAATCGTTGACCGAAAGCTTCACGCCCTGAGAGGCGAGCTGCTCGTTGAGCTGGGACCGCAGCGTCATCAGCGGGTCCATATCGACTTCGACGGTGACCTGGTAGTGGGGGATGGTGGCCTTGGACTCGACCAGCCGCTTTCCAGCACATTGGGATCCTAAGCTTAGAATTCCACGTGGACAAGTTGTCGC
>JADMIO011606019.1_pt1 | contig 32076 bp, 26 predicted proteins | sample 8958161 | NCBI WGS metagenome assembly JADMIO01 (sample SAMN16585339, study PRJNA669376) | soil metagenome | isolation source: Crop rotation soil | place: USA: Cullars Rotation, Alabama | collected 2011
CAATGTGCTGGAAAGAGCATTGCAACTAAATCGACTGGAAGAATTTCCAAAGAAGATTAATGGCTAGCACCGCATTCGATACCAACCCGTCTACTGATAGTTGAACCACATTTTGCGATCGCTGCTGACAGCCCCGGTGGTGTTTTGTTTTTGTGATTCGGCATTCAAGAGCGCTACCGAACGGCTCAAGGATGAACCTCCGGAGCTGGCTACCTGATCGCTGTCGCTGATGTATTTTGCTTTTGCTTCATCAGCTTGTTGTGCATACGTTTTTGAAGTATCGACCACATCAGGTTTGGTCGGATCGGAACCGTTTTGTATTACTTCGGTTCCATGCACTGTTGTATCAACCGTCGGATCCTTCTGCATCGCATCGATCACTTTTTGTTTTACATCTGGAGGAAGTTTGTTCAGATCTTCCATACCATGACGATATTCTGATTCTGCCTTTTGATCGCCAGCCTGACCTTGTCCTTTCTTCGCAAGCTCTTCGAGCTTATGCGCCGTTTCTTCAGGATGTTCGCGCATATGTTGGATACGTGCGGCTTCTTCAGCTTCTCGCTTGACGCCTGCCTGGTGAATATCTTCGTTTACTGTTTTCCAGGTTTGTTGAACTTGTTTTGCATCGAATGGAACAGCTTTGAGATTCTCACCAGGAGCCGGTTCACCACCATGCTCTCCAACGACTTTGACATTTGGAAAATCATTTGGTCTATGTTTGATTTCTTCCAAAACTTTTTGACGTTCTGTTTCATTAGTAATGCCGTTGACTTTTTCAATCACCGACTTCGAATCTTTGGGTCCTTTTTGAATTTCGTCTGCGGTTGTCTTTGCAGTATTCGCTTCGCAACTTCCACCACTCTTAGATTTAGCATGAGCTCCATCGTTGTCCCAGGAGATTTGTACATCTGGTAAGAATCCTGGATTAGAACGACGCTCTGTACTAATTTGTTTTGCGAGATCAGAATTCTCTTTACTGGTCATATCAGGAAGGCATGTGCCGCGCTCACCATGGCGTCCCTGGTCCATTACCTTATCGACTGTTCCGAACTGTCTATGATCGCCCATGTCACTCGCCCATCCATTCAACCCACACTCCCATTAAACCGATTCCGCGTGACAAAGCAGTGGAATATTCGTGGAAGTTCCGTGGCAAAAGGCACTATTTTTGGCATTCCGTGGCAGTTTCGTGGCAGATGACTAGTTGTTTTGTGCTATTCGTGGAACTTTTGTGACATGCAGAAATAACTTGCACATGGACTAGTCCTCTCGTTCAGCTTCCTCAAAGGCTCGCTGAAGCAAATCTGAAATTCCAAGCGATTTTGCAGTTTCATTCATGTATTTGAGATCCATGTACTCGCTCTTAGTTTTCAAAATTCCAATCGCATCTCTCCATTGCTGAACCGAGACTTCATTGCCCATGCGAAACCATTGGAGTTTGGAAAGGACGTTATCCTCCGCTGTCATCACCCAAACCTGATGAGGTGGTTCAGAACTGAGACTTCTCAATACTCTCCGCGCCAGTTTATCCTGATCGTACGATCGATTTTTCGCAACGAAAATGTCTATCTTAAACATTGATTCGTAATGCAGAAGGTTGAAGCTACCGTGATTTTTGATTGCGTTTTTTATAGATTCTCGTTCGAGATAGAACTCGTCTTCAAGCGCATTAGAGAATGGTTCAATATGCTCAGGTCTGAAATCAACAACCAAGTCAGTGTCGTTTGTGAGTCTAGGAATTCCGTGAATGAAAGTTGCAACTGAGCCGACGATCACGTAAGAGACACCCATCGATTCGAGCTGGGTTGTAACCCGGAGCAGGGCAGTTAGCCATTCGAACATTCTATGAGATGCTGCCTTTGTCATCCAGGTCCACACATGGACCATAGGCTTTTGTTGCAAGCTCAGTTCCGAGCAAGCGATCAGCCATTAATCTTCTAATCTGATCAGGTGTGGCATTTGGATAACGATCTACTAATTCGCTCTGCAAGAACAACAACATTGCTTTCCTCAATTCACTCACCATCTGTATTTTGCGCCAAGATGGACATTCGCGAAAGAACTGAAGCTGAATGCGTTCTACCGATGGCGAAGTATCAGCGTGCATAGCACGCCAGCTAGGTAGAGCTTTTGAATGTTTTTGTTGGTGAACCATGAAATATTGTTCTGAACCAAGAACCTATTATACCTCAAACGGACTCATTACTGGATATGTGTTCGATGATGGCGGTACGGAAGAGTTCGCCGAAGTCGTTGAGTTTCTTTTCGCCGATGCCGGAGATGTTGCGCATCTCGTTGAGTTCTGTTGGTTTGATTCGCGAGAGATCTCGGAGTGTGGCGTCGGTAAATACGATATATGGAGGAACGGCCATTTCGGTGGCGAGTTTGCGTCGCAGTTGGCGGAGTTTTTCGAAGAGGTCTTTGTCGACATCTTTCCAGCCGTCATCACCGGCGGTGGCACTGCTGGATGTAACCTTCGATGATTTCTTTTTCTCAACAGGCTTCAAGAGTTTAGCTTGCCGTTCTCCTCTCAAACATTCTAATGATGCTTGAGTCATTTTGATAACGGGAAGCGGGCGACCGAAGGAGGATTGAATATCGATTTGTTTGAGCAAGCCTTGACCGATCAATTGATAGATCCAATCGCGGAGATCCTCGGTTTTGTATTCTTTGAGTATTCCAAAAGTGCTTAGCTTGTCGTGACTTCTGTCCTTAACTCTCGCGACGTTCTCTCCGCGAAGAATCGAGATGATGTGTCCCATACCAAATGAATCAGTCACTCTGGCAACGCAGGAGATGATTTTCTGTGCCACCACTTGGGCATCTTCAACCATAGTGGTTTCACCGAGACACATGTCGCAGGCACCGCAATTTGTTTTTTCGAAAGCTTGTCCGAAGTAGTTTACGAGTGATTGATGGCGGCATACTGCAGAACGACAATATCTCTCCATTTCGTTGAGATGCTTCAATGATTTCGCCATGTGCTCGGGATCGGCATCGCCATTTGCGCGTTCGACTAACGACTTCCATGTGAAGAAGTCGGCGCCGGAATGTAAGAGGACGCATTCTGCTTCCAATCCGTCGCGACCGGCGCGTCCAGTTTCTTGTTGATAGTGTTCGATCGATTTGGGCATTCCCATGTGAAGAACGAAACGAACGTTGGAACGATCGATTCCCATTCCGAATGCAACTGTGGCGACGACAACATCGCATGCTTCTTTCAGAAAGGCGTCTTGCGTTCTCGATCGATCTGTCGGCGTCATGCCGGCGTGATAGGGCATCGCCTTCACACCCATGCCGGCAAGTTTTGCTGACCAGGAATCGACGTCAGCTCGACTGATGCAATACATGATGCCACCTTCGCGAGGATGACGAGAGAGAACATCCATGACTTGTTTGGTTAGATCTCCTCTTCTCGATTTGACTCGATAGGTGAGATTCGGACGGTCGAAACTACCGACTAGAATTTCTGGATTGCGCAAACCGAGTTGTTCTACGATATCCTGGCGAACTCTCTCTGTCGCTGTGGCTGTGTATGCGTGAACGGAAACGTTCGGAAACATCTCGCGCAAACGTCTGAGTTGTCGATACTCCGGTCTGAAGTCATGACCCCAATGGCTGATGCAGTGCGCCTCATCGATGGCGAATACATTGACGTCGATTTGTTGGAGAACGCTGGTTAGATCGCTTTGGATCAGTCGTTCTGGTGAGACGAATAATAGGCGGACGTTTCCAGTCAGAATTTCCTTCTCGGACATGATTCGTTCTTCTGTACTGAGAGAACTGTCTAGTCGGATTGCGTTGACGCCGGAAGATCTAAGACCGTCGACTTGATCTTTCATCAGGGAGATCAGTGGGGAGATCACAACGGTGGTACCACTGCGCACCACGGCTGGTGCCTGATAGCATAAGGATTTGCCACCACCGGTGGGAAGGACTACAAGAGAGTCGCGATCTTCGAGGACGGCTCTAATCGCCGGCTCTTGCAACGGGCGCAGAGCGCGGATGCCCCAGTGGTTGGCCAGGGCTAGCTGGAGGTTGGCGGCGACTTGGACGGGGAGGGTGGGTAGGACTTCCATCGGACCTCTAGAACTTAGGGTGTATGAGCCGGCGAGCCGCCGGCGCTCCCGGGCTCCGGGTCCTTATTTTAGCGAATTCTCAGCAGACTTTGTCGAAGGGTATTTCATGTTGAAACGATGTGCCGAGAGGGTTCGCAGTCGGAAGGATATATTCAGGGATAACCCCGAAGACCATTTAATGATTAAAGAGTAGGATTGACGTATATGATCCTTATATAGGATGCATCAGACGCGCCATGCACGTTCAGCGCTGGTTTCTCCTCTTCTTATTACTACAAACTTTCTCACTTTGCGCGGTTCAAGCTGTATCCGCGCAGTCGGGGCCGAATCCGTCGGCTAAAGTTACGGTTTTTGAAAAGAACTTCGAATGGGCTACACCGAATATCCCGGAAGAATCCGACGAGCAAAAGCCGAAGCCGGCGGAAAAATTACAACCACCGAAATGGGCGCCGCGCAAGCCAATGGTGTTGGAGGACGGTTCAACAACAGTGGGCATCCCCGGTTGGACGACATATCTGCCACCATGCTCGCCGCCGCGTATTGCATCCAAGAAGGAAGAACCTGTCGCCGAGGAAAGGATAAAACTTACCGTCGATTGCGATCCGTTCGACAAGACTTTAGGCGCAACCGATCCTTCGCCTGTGTACAAATCATCGTTGTCGTCGACCGTATATTTCCGCAATGGTTTCAGCAGTTCTTACGATTTCGAAATTTCTGATTCCATGCAATCAAGATTTATTCTTAACTGTTCGATCTATGATGATGAGCAATTGCTGAAACAATTTTTGAGTGGTATCAAGGGCAGTGCAAAGAATTATCCGCTGCCCCGATACAATGGAACCAATGCAAATCAATTCACTAAACTCGAGCTGATTCGGCAAGAATTAGAGATGGAACTACTGGCGACACCATCTCAAAACACGCGGTTGCTTTCCAGCCTGTGTAAGGAGATCTCCGATCGGTGCGGCACAGAAAGTGAAAAACAGAAATACTTAGCCAAATCATTTATTTTCAAACATGATTGGCAGAACGCATGGCGATGCAATGAGAAATCATATGCGCTCGACAAAGAACAAGTCGAAGCCTGCTTGAATATGGCACGATTGTACGAAGACATGCAACGACACCTGGAGGCATGTGTCTGGCTTACCAGATATTTGCGAATCGCCCCGACGTGGCATGATTTCAAAGATGTCTATGATGAACGAGCAGCGATCGAGGAGAAGTGTTATCGCTCTTATCTCAGTCAGGAGTCAAAAGTATTTTCTTGTTGGCCAAAAGAGAAGTTGCCTATCAAGATCTGCATAACTGCTGATGAAACAATTGTTCCTCTGGAGCGCGCAAAGCAAATTAGCGAAGAGGCGTTGCGCTACTGGATGATTGCATCGGAAGGAAAGCTGGACTACAAGTTTGTAGATAACAAAGCAGATGCGGATCTGGTTTGTCTTTATGGAGTGGATAGACCAGATGTAGACCGATATAGCATCTATGAAGCAACACCCACCGTTCCAACTCAATTTCCCAAGCCACCGGAACTAGCAGAAACATTTCTCACGACGCAGAACAAATCGAAAGCACCCATGCAAACGATTGAACGCGGCCGCATCGAGTTTTATCTGTCACATCATATTCCACTGGAACAAAGAGGTTACGAGGATCTGCAATGCATCGCGCTGCACGAATTCGGTCATGCGCTTGGCATATCACATCACCACGATGACGAACATGGATGGGGATGTGCGATGGCTGCTACTTATTCAAGTCCCGATCGCTCACAGTTTCAAATCTGTGAAATCGATGCGATTCGATCGATTTACAATGACTATCCGGTTCATGCCGCCGCTATTGAAAAGTTTTATGGGATGGCGGCAAACGAAGCTGCCACTATCGATGGTGCTACGGCTCAAGACAAGCCCGACGTCTTTAAGTTAACCCAGATCTATCTGCAGTTTCAAAAAACGCTCGCATGTGCAAAATCTCCTGTGGATATTCAACCATTGCTTACGAGCAGGCGTTTCGAAATACTCAACTCGGCAATCAGCTTTCCGACAGATTATGAGCTGGACTTCGTGCCAAAGGACTTGAAGGACTACAAATCGCTCCTGGTTATGACGCCTGAAGTTAAATCGATCAGACTGAATAACTCCTCCTTCAATCCATGGGCACAACTGAAAGTCAAAGGCAAAAGTCCTCAGCACCAGGAGGAATCAATCGAACTGGAAGTTGAAATGGTAAGAGAATGCAATCGCTGGGTAATCGCACACCAATATGTTAGTTGGGTCTCCGTCGACCTCCGTCCACAAATGAGCGCGAGACACCAGACTCGCCGCAAAAGGTAAAACAACCGTTGCGCGCGCCTTTGAATACGTTATCAAGAACTCCGAATGTGATATATTGACCTCGCAAAATGCATTGGAGCATCCATGGCTGGACGAAGCATCTCGGGCACCTGGCGCGGCCATTACTCGTACTATCATCTTCCTGACGAGGGAAGCGGATTCGATGCCATCTTTATTGATGACAACGGTACGCTGTCCGGTTCTATTCTCGATGATGTCGCCTGGTTAGGCGAAGCAAACATTCTTGGCAAATTCAGTTTTCCGGTTGTATCGTTCACGAAAGTGTATAAGGAACCGGGACATTCTCCGATTGAATATCACGGACGAATGAGCGACGACGGAAAGGCGTTAAGCGGAACATGGATCATCAATTCTCAATACGGCATGACTAAAGGAACCTGGCGTGCGCACAGGACGGATGAAGAAGAGAAGAAACAAGATGAAGTGAAGCAGAGCAAAATCAAAGAACGTGAGTTGGATGAGCTGTTACTCTAAGAGGTCGGTATGAACAGAAAACGCACAATAATGTTGACCCTGGCACTGACACTATCGGCGGTGTGCACCAGCACATCTCTTGCGCTGACGCCTGGTGATAATCTGGTGCTTAGTGGCGTACCTGAAATTCCGGATGACATTGTTGAGCACGCCAATCTATACACCGAGTTTCGAAACGCACACATTGCATCCTGGCACCCGGTCAAGAAAGAGATGTTGATCACGACGAGATTCGCTGATACCCAGCAGGTGCACCATCTTCACACACCGATGGGAATGCGACGACAAATGACGTTCTTCAAAGATCGTGTCTCTGACGCATCTTATGAACCTGTCAAAGGTGAGTTCTATGTGTTCTCCAAAGATCGTGGCGGCGATGAAAACTATCAGAAATATCGATACGACGTTGCAACTGGAAAGATTACGTTGTTGACTGACGGTAAGTCACGCAACACTGGTGGCAGATGGTCGAACGATGGAAAGTGGTTCGCGTTCGAATCGAATGAACGCAATAAGAAGGACATGGACATCTACGTTGTCGATCCTTTGAATCCGTCGAGCAAACGCCGATTGGCGGAACTCGAGGGCGGTGGCTTCAACGTTCTCGACTGGTCGCCTGATAATAAAACGATTCTTGCGGTTGAAGAAATCTCAATCAATGAATCTAAGCTCTGGTTGTTCGATGTTGAAACTGGAAAGAAAACCAAGATTGCACCACCACCCGAGGTGAAAGAGAAAGTCGCTTACATGGGGGGACAGTTCTCGAAGGATGGAAAGGGAATTTACACATCCTGCGATCGCGATAATGAATTTCTCAAGCTCACTTACATGGACACCAAAGGTGGTGGCTACAAAAATCTGACGCCAGGAATCAATTGGGATGTCGAAGATTTTGATCTCTCCGACGATGGTAAAACTATCGCATTTTCGACTAATGAAGATGGTTTGAGCAAATTGCATTTCATGGACGTTAAGTCTGGTAAGGAGCTGAAGTCGCCTAATCTGCCCGTTGGTCAACTTGGAGAGCTGAAATGGCATACGAACAATCAGGAAATTGGTTTCGCAATGGAAACTGCCAAATCACCACCTGATGTTTACAGCTATAACACTAAAGATGGCAAAGTATCGCGTTGGACTGAAAGCGAAACTGGTGGCATCAATACTTCCGCATTCCCGGACGCTGAACTTATAAAATGGAAAAGCTTTGATGGCAAAATGATCTCCGGCTACTTGTGGAAGCCACCTGCTTCTTTTACAGGGAAACGTCCTGTAGTGGTCATCATTCACGGTGGACCAGAGTCCCAATCACGCCCGGGCTTTCTTGGTAAATTGAATTATTATGTCAACGAGCTTGGCGTTGCGATTATCATGCCGAATGTTCGCGGCTCGGCTGGATATGGAAAAACATTCTTGACCTTGGACAACGGACTCTTGCGCGAAGGTTCTTACAAAGACATCAATGCACTGTTCGATTGGATCGCAACTCAGAATCAACTTGATTCATCGAAAGTGATGGTGGCGGGCGGAAGCTATGGTGGTTTCATGACTCTCGCCGTGGCAACCAATTATGCTGACAAGATCCGATGTGCACAAGACATTGTCGGTCCATCGAACCTTGTGACATTCCTTGAGAGAACGGAAGACTATAGAAAAGATCTTCGTCGTGTTGAGTATGGTGATGAACGCGATCCAAAAGTTCGAGCATTCCTCGAATCGATCGCGCCCCGGAATAAGGTAGCCAAAATCAAAAAGCCGTTATTCGTACTGCAAGGTAAAAACGATCCGCGCGTTCCCTGGCAGGAATCGGAAGAGATGGTGGCAGCCGTGAAAAACAGCGGCACACCAGTCTGGTTTCTTATGGCAAATGATGAAGGTCATGGTTTCGCGAAAAAGAAAAACTCAGACTATTACTTCTACTCGACAATCATGTTCATGAAAAAGTTTTTGATTCAATGAGACCGCGTAATTAGGAAACCCAATTCAGGAGTGATCGTATGAAACCAAAAATTTTGTGTTTCGCTGGAAGTTTGCGAAAAGAGTCTTTGAACAAGAAGCTCGTTAAAGTAGCGATGAAGGTCGCGGAAGAAGCAGGTGCCGAGTGCACCTTCGTTGACCTCAAAGATTTGGATCTGCCGATGTATGACGGCGATCTCGAAGAAGCCGAAGGTATTCCTGAGGGCGGACAAAAATTGAAAAAATTGATGTTGGAACATCAAGCACTTTTGATCGCTTCACCCGAATACAATAGCTCCATATCTGGTGCCTTGAAAAACGCAATCGACTGGGCATCGCGTCCGGTGAAAGGCGAGGAAAATCTTGCTTGCTTCAAAGACAAAGTCGCTGCGCTGCTTGCATGTTCTCCTGGAGCCTTTGGTGGCATGCGCGGTCTGGTAACAGTGCGTTCCATTCTGGGAAACATCAGAGTGATCGTCATACCGGAACAACACACAATTGCAAAGGCGCACGAAGCATTCAATGAAGATGGCAGTCTCAAAGATCAAAAATCACACGAGGCAGTCGCAGGTGTAGCGAAGAAACTTGTTGAGGTGACACGAAGGTTGCATCAACAAGAAGTCAGTGCTGCACGCTAGATTCTTCCCACTTGAAAGGAATTTTGCTGTCAACGATCATCGGATCGCGATTCAGATCGCTGGGCTCCATGCCATGATCTTTCGCCTGAGCGATAAATTGTTTCGCCAGATCCGTTTTGCCAAGTTCTGTTGCTGCATATGCTGCATAGATCGCATCTCTTGCATTGACGTTCAATGGATCCTCTTGAATATCACGCAAGAGTTCTTCAAAATCCTGTTTTACTCTATCCTCGAAACCCATTTGTCTGTGCACAAGTGCTTTCAGAAAAATCAAGTCGGTATCAGGTGAATCTTTGCTCGTTGCGATCGTCAGTTCCCTCTCTGCTTGAGAGTACTGACCCAACGCCGCATGCAGAGCGGCTTTCTCTCTAGAAGCATCCGACGAATAAGGACTGTATCGCACGGCAAGTTCATAGTCCTGAAGCGCACCTTGATAATCCCGCAGAAGAACTTTTTGTGCTGCTCTATTTTCGTAAGAAGTTCCATCATTTTGAGTAGTATTGATCGCCGCAGTCCAATCCACGATTGCCATGCGTGGAAGGCCTTTCGCCTGATACGCACTCGCTCTCAATTTGAAATATGGCGACCGATTGACTTTATCACCTTTGATCTTGTCGAGCCTGTCCGTACAAGCCGCGATGACGTCATCGTACTTGCCGGAGTTATACAGGTCCTGAATTGCATCCTCCTGCGCTCTTATGTTGTTCGGGTCGAGTTCAATGGCAGAACTCAACAGAAATTTACCAACAGCAGGCATATCATTTCGAATTTGGATACCGACCTGGTAACTCATTTGACTTGCGAACGGTCGGAACAACGTCAAGGTGCTCACGGCTATCACAGCAACGAGACAAATGTATTGGATCGCCACTTTGATGCCACCATTTCTTCCTTTTTGCCAATGAAAAAGAATCCATCCAATTGTTGAAAGAAAGAGAGAGGTAGCTGCTGCGAATTGCATGTAGCACAGCGGTCTAATCATATATACATTAACGAAATCGGATTTGAAATGAAAAAGCACATTGAGAGATCCATAGAAAGCCAGTGGTGCAGCGGTGGTGCAAACGCCTGCAAGGGAAAGCAAAAGTAAAAATGTCCACCAGCTCCCCACTTCGTTTTTACCGGCTCTAATGGATTTGTATCGATCGACGCATGCTTTTATGAACGCAAATGAACCACCCCAGGTAATCAGGTTCGTTATCCCCACGAATATCGCGTTCTGGAAAGTGCCGGATCCGGTCAAGATCAGGCCGAACAATAGGTACACACCTACAATGACAAGACCGACACTGGAGATGATAATTTGCTGTCGTGTGAACTCTGCTTTTGGTTTCTTTCGAGGAGAAAACTTGGACGGATCTTTTCCTTCTTTGATTGAACGCAAATCTTTGAGCAGTTCTTCCATTGATTGATAACGTGTTTCAACATCCTTCTCTAAGCAGCGCATGACGACAGATTCAAGACGTCGTGTCGTGATATCGCGGGTGATGTTGGCTGGAAATGGCGATGGTTCCACATTGATGTGTTTGACGACTATTTGAATCGGATTATCAGCCACGAATGGAGGCGCGCCCGTGAGGACCTCATACATCAGACAACCAAAAGAATAGATATCGGATTTATTGTCCATCATGAATCCGAGGCAATGTTCCGGACTCATGTAATGCGGGCTGCCGAAAACCTCACCTGTTTCCGTGAGAGAACGGGTATCTCTCGTATTTGTCGGAAGCACGCGCGCTATGCCGAAATCGACAACTCGCGCTCGTTCCGATCCATCGTCGTTCTTCGAGACAATAATGTTAGTAGGTTTGATGTCCCTGTGAATGATTTTGTTTTCGTGAGCGTGTTTGAGTCCTTCACCAATCTGCAAAAACAAGTTGAGCGAGCGCACCGCCTGTAGTGCGCCTTCTTTTTTGACGATATCCGAGAGACTTTCGCCCTCGAAATAATCCATCACCAGATACGGTGCACCATCTTCCGCTTTGCCATGACCGTAAACTGAAACCAGATTGTCGTGCGAAAGACTGGATGCTGCCTCGACTTCCTGCTCGAATCTTTTGAATGCGGATTGATCCTTGGCCACGTCAGATTGCATCAATTTGATTGCAACAATCTTATTAGTGGTTTTATCTAAAACTCTATATACAGCACCCATGCCGCCACGACCAACGAGTTGCTGCACTTCATAATGATCGCTTAAACGAATGTGGTTGAATGCAGATGATTCCGGCGACGATGATTGTTCAACTTCTTCAGAACCAATCGAATCAGCTGAATCAGTTTCCTTCAGATTCAGCTCTTCCGATTTTGTTTTTACGTCATCCGGTTTCATGATCACAAACTCGCTTCAATTAAATGTACCCAATTGGCTTCGGCTGCTTCACGTTGTGCTATGCAGGAAGCAACATTTCCCTCCCACCTGACATAATATCCTCACTGAAAAGGGGGTTCTCCATGACTTCATCCAAAGTTGCCATGCTTTTGTCTGTGTCCGTTTCGATTCTCATGGGTGTGGTTGCGCCCTGTCCGGCTGCCGAAAAGAGCGCTGCGCCGAAGTTGATTGCAGCAAAGACACCTGCGAAACCCGCGGCCAGAGGCGGCGCTAAAGATATGCCGCTCTGGGCACGTAACATCAAAGTGCCGCACCGCGCCTGGCTTCCGCAGGAAAAACCAAGAGAAGTTTTGCTCTGTGTTCACGGTTTAGGCTTTAGCAGTGCCGCTTATTCTGAATTCGGCAGAGAGATGGCCGGTCACGGAATGGCTGTTTACGCAGTAGACGTGCGAGGCTTTGGACAATGGGTGAAGCGCAAAGGACAAGACAAAGTCGACTTCGAGGCATGCCTGGCTGATCTCGAAGGTGCACTCAAGACTCTGCGTAAGAATTATCCCGGAACGCCAATCTTTGTAGTCGGCGAATCCATGGGCGGAGCCATTGCCCTCAACTGTGCATCGCGCTATCCCGATCTTGTTGATGGACTGATTTCATCAGTTCCTTCGAGCGATCGTTATGCCAAGCTCTCGTCGGAACTCGTCGTCGGCGCGCACTATCTCGAAGACTCCGACAAGCCAATCGACCTGTCAACAGAAGTCGTTAATCGTGCGACAGCCAACAGCGCTTTACGAAAACAGTGGAAACAAGAGCCTCTCAACCGAATGAAATTGACTCCGAAAGAACTCAAACAGTTCGATGATTTTATGAAAGGCAATAATGATGCGGTTGCGCTCATTCAGCATTGTCCTGTGCTCATGCTTGCAGGATTCAAAGATAAGCTCGTGAAGCCGGAAGGCACGATCGAATTGTTCAACAACATCTCGTCGCAAGACAAGTTGTTGATGGTTGTGGGCGATGGTGAGCACTTGTTGCTTGAGGAGAATCAGTTGACTGAACAATTGGAAGGATTGCTCAATGTCTGGATCAAGAATCAATCGTCAGCGCATCCCGGCGTGACGGCGCATCCTTAATTACTTCGATTCAACGCGTTTTTCCAATTGCAGCTTTTTGATCTCGACGCTAATGTCGTTGAGATCAGACTCGAGCTTAGCCTTGTCCTTTGCTGACAGGGCGCCTTTGGTCTTGGTCTCCAACTTCTTCTTTCGCCGTGCTACATCGGCCAGATCGCCACGCAACTTCTTGGCTTCTTTGTCAGTGAGCGCCTTGGCTTTTTGACCCGCGTTAACGTCCTTCATGAGCTGATTTTGACGTTCTTCAATCGTCCACTCTTTGCCAATTGCGGGACCATTGGACAGAGTGCAAAGAAGGAGTATCATTGCTATTGACATTCTAAGTTTCATGGTAGACCTTCCCGTTCGTCGGTTCATCAGATAATCCTAAGACTAGTATACCTGTGAAAGTCCATGGAGCCGAATAGCGAGTCCGACAAAATCGAAGATGAGAACAAACTTGCGAATGAAGATTTACCGCAAGTATTTTTGGATCGCTATCAAATTTTAGAAAAGATCGGTAAGGGTGGAACAGGAACAGTTTTTAGAGCGCAGGATCTGCGATTGCCTCGGGTGATTGCATTGAAATTGTTGAACTCGGACAAACTGTCTGAGCGCAACATCACACGATTGCATAAAGAAGCGCGAACGATCTGTCAACTGCAACACGCCAATATCGTGGACATCTATGATTTCGTTGTGACAGCGAAAGGCGAACCGGTGCTTGCAATGGAATACGTTGAGGGCAAGCCGCTCGACGCGATCATCGAAGAAGATGGCGCTATGAATCTGCGTGATTCGATCGACGTGTTTTTGCAAATTTGTGATGCGATGGATTACGCACATTCGCGCGGCGTGTTGCATCGCGATCTTGCTCCAACAAATATTCTTGTGTGGAGAAACATAAGAGGCCGAGTCGAATGCAAGGTCGTGGATTTTGGTATTGCGCGGGTTGAAGACTTACAGAACAACACGATCTCGAAGACCGGTGTCATGGTCGGAACAGTGACCGTGATCAGTCCGGAGCAAGCACGAGGTCACGATGTCGATCAACGCAGCGATGTTTATTCGCTCGGTTGTTTGATGTATAGGGTGCTTACTGGAAAGTTTCCCTTCTTAGGTGCCTCCAGTATTGAAACTGTCCAAAAGCAATTGAATGAACCGGCACCAAGTCTCGCGGCCGGAAATCCAGAATCGATGTATCCATCGGATCTTGAAGAGATCATTGCTAAAACTCTGAGAAAGGATCCGGCAGAACGATTTCAAAGTATGAAAGATCTGAGAGCAACTCTTGAAGAGATATTCACCGCTCTCGATACCAAAGTCATTCGCGTGGGAGGTTTATCGGGAACGACTACAGCAATTCTACCTGTAAGAGCACCATCCAACCGCAGCACCACGCCGGCGTCGAACGCGCTTCCGAAATGGATCTGGCTGGCACCGCTCGCGGTGGCACCATTTGTTTTCTTGATCGCTGCATTTTTGAACTGGCAAAAAATCGATGAGACGTTCAACGCCACACCTGTGAAACCAGATGCGACTTTGACCACTGGTGGAAAAGCAACGGATGACTATCGGATATTTTCCAAAAACGGCAAACCTTGGATGAAGGTCTATGCCAATCTCTCCTCTTGTTTGCTCGCTTTGAAAGAACGTCCCGATGTTCAGCGTCTGGACATAAGCGGTATACCTTTGACGACCAGGGAACTAGAACAGATTGCTGAATTGCCAATCGTGATAATTGATTTACGCGATAATACAAAGGTAGATGATGACTATCTCAAGATTCTCTCCAAATGCAAAACACTGAGATCCATCTTGATCAAAAATGCTCCAGGTGTCACCGATAATGGTGTCAAATATCTGGCCAAATTGCCGAAGCTCAATATTCTGTTGTTAACGAAAACGAGCGTTGGCAATGAAGCAGTTTCATCTCTATCGAAAGTCAATCTATACGGACTATATCTGGGAGAAACATTGGTAACAAACAAATGCGTTCCCGATTTGATTGCAATGAAAGAGCTAAAAGCATTGAAAGTCGGCGATACAAGTATCGACAATCTGGCTGTCAGAAAAATCATGGTGGAGCGTCCTTTATGGTTCATCAATGTGCACAATCTCAAACTGCACGACGATGACATTCCAGCAAACGCTCAAACTGAATATCGCATGATGGATCTTTCCCAGAACGAGTTCACGAACAACGTGCTGAAGAACCTTCAATCACAAAACCATCTCTGGTATCTCGATTTGCGCGATTGCCCCAATATGACAAACAAAGCCATCAACATCTTCCGCAGGTCTCGCCATTTCAACCACATGATCACACTCCATCAGGAAGGCGCGTTGGAGATGGAAGATCTCGACACCGAAGGCTACTTAGATCCTAACTGCTACGATCTTTCACGCAACAATCCCGAAGCGCTGCGAAACATTTTCTTCGGCTGGCAAGACGCCAGCTTCGATCGGTAACGGGGGCGCGGGCGACTCGCTTACACATGCGGGCGCACGCAGTGCGCCCCTACACATGAGGGTGCAGGCAGTGCGCCCCTACACATGAGGGTGCAGGCAGTGCGCCCCTACACATGAGGGTGCACGGAGTGCGCTCCTACAGTTATTTCAACTCAGCCACTATGGCATCAAAAGGTGAAAGCGTAATCTTGTTCAATGACAATGATCCGTTTAATTGCTTGTCATTCGATAAGAGAACATTTGCCGCTGTCGACTTCAACCCAGTAGATCCAAGATCAGGCGAAAACTCATGAGTGCCACTACTCATGTTCAATAAAACAAGAACGGTCTGATCGCCTTTCTTCCTCAAATATGCGAGAACGTTCTTATCGTCTTTATTGATCGGAATCCATTCACCATCTCTCAACGCTGCATTTGTCTTGCGTATTTTGAGGAGAGTCTTGTAGAAATTCAAAATCGAATCAGGTTCTTTTGACTCGACCGCTACGTTATGAGTTTTGTAATTGTCCGCTACGGGAAGCCATGGTTTCACCGTGGAGAAACCGGCGTTCTTCTCTGCATTCCATTGCATCGGCGTTCTTTCACCATCGCGGCCTTTCTCTTTAGGCCAACCAATCTTGCCGATCGGATCTTGAACATCTTCAACTCGCTCCGGATCCTTATTCTCCATTCCGAGTTCTTCGCCGTAATACATAACGGGTGTTCCGCGTGTGGTCAATAACAACGTTGCCATCATTTTTGCGATCTGATCGTTGTTCTTTCCATCGCCATATCGATTGTAGTGGCGAATCTGATCGTGATTGGAGAACAAGTAAGTTGGTTGACCACCAATTTTGTTGTTATCAATCTCGGCGATTTTGTCTCGGAAATCTGATGCAGAGAGCTTGTTGACATATGCGAATCTGAAATCCATCGGCAGTTGAATTTCGTCATTATGATCGCCATACATCGCCACCAGTTGATCGATCACTTCTGCAGTTGTTTCACCTAGAAGAACTGGATGATCCGGATAGGAATCCAAGGTGCTGCGCAATGTTTTCATTTCTGCTTTGATTTCAGGCAGCAACAAATAGTTGTATTTGTCTTCCATGTTTGGATCGCCGTAAGCATTCTTGCCAGGCTTGATTGGATTGTCCGTCAACTTCGGATCTTCAAACAACGTGTTGATTGCATCAAGACGGAAACCACTTACACCGCGATCCAACCAGAAGCGCGCGACGTCGTTCATCGCTTTTTTCACTTCCGGATTTCGCCAATTGAGATCCGGTTGTTCGATGTAGAAATAGTGATAGTAGTACTGCTTCGTTTTGTCATCCCACTTCCAAGCAGAATGACCGAAGAGCGATTGCCAGTTGTTCGGCGGCTTGCCGCCGTCCTTGGCGTCGCGCCAAACATACCAATCGCGTTTCGGATTGCTCTTCGACGATCGCGATTCGATAAACCACGGATGTTTATCCGATGTGTGATTCATCACAAGATCCATAATGATTTTGATGTTGCGCTTCTTCGCTTCTTTGACGAGCTCATCAAAATCTGCCATCGTTCCATATTCAGGAGCGATGGCAGTGTAATCGGAAATGTCATAACCGAAGTCAACTTGCGGCGATGGATAGCAAGGCGTGAGCCACAATGCGTCGACGCCGAGGTCGTGCAAGTAATCGAGCTTCTGTGTTATTCCTTTCAGATTGCCCATGCCGCAGTTCTTCGCATCAGCAAAACTGCGCGGATAGATCTCGTAGATGACGGCATGTTTCCACCACGGCTCATCATCGGCAGCGATGGCTGGGGCGAACGACAGCAGGGAAAGAGTGGCTGCAAGAAACGTGAAAACTAGCGATTTCATGGGGTTCTCCGACGAAACGACACTGCGCGCCAGTATAAACAGGCGCCAATGGCTGGGTATGGATTGTGAACGAAAGCTTAACGATTCGGGCGCCGGGGCTTGTCATGAAGCCGGAAGCGGTGTACCCTGACATGGTCTATATTGCATCCGGCGCGAGCCGTACCTATATATATGTTATCCAGACAGTCCAAAACTCCGAAGACGTTCGCCACAGTAAAACCTGTGCACCATCATCATCACGTCTTTTTCAGGAGAGCGGACTGATCGGCTGACTGGCGCACATGCACAGAAACCTTTTCAGAGCCCGCTCCCCAGCGGGCTCTTTTTTTCAATGTTTTGACAAAATCCGGCGAACCACCGGCGCTACCAGAAAGGAAACGAGATGAATACTAAATCCACGAAGAGTCAGATTGAAGGAATCGGCGCAACGACGCTCGAGATCGAACCGATCGCCGTTGCGAACTGTGAGTTGCGAATGACGATTCCGACTGGACGCATCCAGGAGAAAGTTGGTGCGTTGCTCGATCAAATCGGCTTGAGTATGTTGTCGAACGGCAGGTCATATCGACCAAAATGTCAGAATCCTGATGTGATTACGAAAATGCTGAAGGCGCAGAACATTCCTGCAATGGTGGCACTTGGTCGTCATGATTGTGGTTTTTCTGGTTACGATTGGATTGTCGAGCAGAGCGCTGATGTTGTTGAACTTCTCGATCTAGGCTTCGATCCTGTGCGTATTGTTGCAGCGATGCCTGAAGAACTGCTTGACGGTGGCGACTTTCGCACCAAGAAATTCGGACGCCCTTTGATTGTTGCGTCTGAGTATAAAAACCTGGCGAAGTTGTTTATCGAGAAAAACAAACTCGATGCCATTTTCGTTCAGACCTTCGGTGCCACAGAAGCATTGCCGCCGGAAGATGCCGACATCATCGTTGATAACACCGCCAGTGGTGCAACGTTGAAGGCCAATCGCCTGGTGATTATCGACGAAGTGATGCGTTCCACCACCAGATTTATTTGCAATCGTGACGCCTTCAAAGACAGCGGCAAACGCAAGATGTTGGAAGAGATGACGATGCTGATGAAGAGCACGCTGGCCGCTAAAGAACGAGTGATGCTGGAGATGAACGTTTCTCAAGAAGACTTCGCAAATATTGTCGGCAAATTGCCTTGCATGAAGTCACCAACTATTTCGGAACTTTATAACGGTGGCGGGTATGCAATCAAAATTGCAGTTCCAACAAACAGTGTCAGTGAACTGATACCGAAACTGGTGGCGATGGGCGCACGCGATATTCTGCAATACAAGGTCGACAAAATTGTCTCCGGTTATACGCAGGAGGACAAATAACAATGGCAATCCTTCCGAAACGAGTCGTGCAGGAATTGTCCGCTTACAGCGCGCCGGATGAAGGCAGGCTCGATTACATCCGCCTCGACTTCTGCGAAAACACTCAAGGTTTTCCCAGTAACTATCCAGGTGAGATGCCGGCCGATCAAATCAGTGCCTATCCTGAATACGGCAGACTGATCCAACGCTTAGCCACTGTATTTGGTATTGAGTCAAAAAACCTTCTGCTCACTAACGGCAGTGACGAAGGAATTTTTCTGATCGCTCACACTTTCATTGAACCAGGTGCTGAAAGCGCAGTAGTTTCCAAACCCTGCTTCTCCGTCGTGCCGCATAACCTGAAACTCGCAGGTGCTCAGGTATTTGAAGTGCCGGTCATGAAGGACTTTTCCTTTGATGTGAACGGCATTGAGAAGGTTCTCCAGCAGGGCGTGAAGATCGCGATGTTCGCCACCCCGGAAAATCCGACTGGTGCAACGTTGGCACCGAATGTGGTGCGAGAATGGTGTATTCGTTTTCCAGAAACTTTATTCGCCATTGACGAAGCTTATATCGATTACGCAGAAGGTTTAACATCGCTTCTTGAAGACGCGACAAAGTTGGAGAATCTTTTGGTTCTACGCACCTTTTCCAAAGCCTGGGGAATGGCTGGTCTTCGACTCGGAATGATCGTCGGTTCCCCACAACTGCTTGAATACATTCGTCGCGTCAGATCACCCTACAGCGTGAACACTGCCGCCGTCTGGACCTGTCTTAAAATGATAGAGAATGTGCAACGTGTTTCTGATGCTTCTGCTGAAACGAGATCTCAAAAGAACATACTTGTCCGCGAATTGCGGGATCGAAATTTTTCAGTAGTTGATGGAAGTTCAAATGCGCTTCTTCTTTTCATGGGAGAAGAGGCGCAACGTCTCACAGACTACTGCCGCACAAACGGCCTGTTAGTCCGAAACCGAAGCACAAACTCGTTGCAGAACGATGGTTCCCCTCTGTGGGGAATGGTCCGTGTCTCTGCGGGAACCCCTGAAGAAAATAAAAAGTTCCTCGAATTATTGGATTCATTCATCACAAATCCGGAGCCTGGGAGCGCCGGCGGCTCGCCGGCTTCTAAAAAAATCCCATCCAAAGTCTAGAAGGAAAATAGAAATGACCACATCCCTAACCCGCCTCCAGCCAAGAACAGCCACCGTGACGCGCGAAACGAAAGAAACAAAGATCACCATCGAAGTAAATCTCGACGAATCAGGAACTTCAAAAATCGACACCCAATTACCGTTCCTCTCCCACATGCTGGAAGCGCTAGCCTGCCACTCACGCATGACGCTGAACGTCACCGCCTATGGTGACATCGAAGTCGACCCGCATCATTTGATCGAAGACACCGGCATCGTCCTCGGCGAAACAATCTTCAAGGCCCTCGGCGGCTTATCCGGGATTGAAAGAGCCGGGACATTCACCTTCCCGATGGACGGCAGTCTCGTGAATGTCTCCATCGATCTTTGTGGAAGAAGAAATCTAGTCTGGAAAGTTCAGTTCGGCAATTTCACCGTCGGCAATCTCGATCCAAATCTTTTCCGCGAGTTCTTCAAAGGATTCGTCGATGGATTGCGCGCCACGATTCATGTGAACGAATTCTACGGCGATAACGATCACCACGTAATCGAGGCCGTTTTCAAAGCCCTCGCACGTGCGCTCCGTCAGGCAGTGACGCCGCTCGACTCAAAAGCATGCCTCAGCACCAAAGGAATGTTAGATGAAAACTGAAGTAGATCTTGTAACCGCTGCTGGTGGCAACATCGGAAGCATGAGTCGCTGTTTACGAAGACTCGATGTTAACTTCCGCCTTGTCGATCAATCAAACCCGCCTGACGGATCGAGGCCGATCGTTCTTCCAGGTGTTGGAGCGTTCGGGGCAGTTATGCAAGAGTTGTGCAAAAACGACTTCGACAAGAACTTGTCGAAAAGAATCTTGGAGGGAACACCCTTCCTCGGCGTTTGCGTTGGTATGCAGGTTCTATTCGACGAAAGCGAAGAAGCTCCTGGCGTGCCTGGATTAGGTCTGGTATCAGGCACGGTGAAGAAATACACGGCTGGAAAAGTCCCGCAGATCGGTTGGAATAAAATCGAAGCAAAAGGGCGCAAACAAAATGACGGATTCGTCTATTTCGTTAACTCGTACTATGCGGTACCAGCAAATGATGAAGTGACGCTTTATCAGTCTGATTACTTCGGGCCGTTCTGTGCAGCCATTCAAACAAACAACATCACCGCGTTCCAATTTCACCCGGAGAAAAGCGGTCCAGTCGGGCAGCGCTTGATTGAGAATTGGTTACAGGAGGTTCGCAACTGATGCTGACTTCCACGTTGTGCAAACGAATCATTCCATGCCTCGATGTTTCCGGACGGCGAACTGTTAAAGGCACCAAATTCCAGAACCTGCGCGATGTCGGTGATCCAATCGAGCTGGCGATTGACTATCAGAAGCAAGGCGCTGATGAGCTGATGTTCCTCGACATCACTGCGACGAAAGAAGAGCGATCCACAGTATTCGATCTCGTCCGCGAAGTGGCCGAGGAGCTTTCTATTCCATTCACTGTAGGTGGTGGCATCAGTCGTTTAGAAGATGTTCAACGGCTTCTTGAATGCGGGGCGGATAAAGTCTCGATGAATTCAGCGGCCGTAAAACGACCTGAACTAATCGAAGAAGTGGCCACCAGATGCGGTTCTCAATGCTGTGTGGTGGCAATTGATGCTAGAGCGCGAAACACCAACGGTTCCAGCGGGAAGTGGGAGGTCGTAGTGCGCGGTGGATCGACTCCGACCGGCATCGATGCACTGGCATGGGCAAAGGAAAGTTATGAACGTGGTGCGGGCGAAATACTTCTTACCTCATTTGATGCCGATGGCACCAGAGAAGGGTTCGATCTGGAAATGGTCGAAGTATTCGCAAGCGCCCTTCCAATTCCAGTCATCGCATCTGGTGGCGCTCGCAATCCGCAGAGTTTCGTCGACGTATTCTCGATTGCAAAGGCCGATGCTGCACTGGCGGCTGGAATCTTCCACGACAAGCTTTTCACCATATCTGATGTCAAAACCACTCTCGACAAAGCAGGAGTAAACGTAAGAATATGTTAGTTCCCAGTATCGACATTATGGGCGGTAAAGTCGTTCAACTCAAACAAGGTAAGGAACTTGTTCTTACCAGCGATCGCGATCCGATCGATCTGGCAAAGGAGTTGAACCGATACGGCGAGGTCGCGGTCATCGATCTTGACGCTGCTATGGGAAAAGGAAGCAATTTAGATTTGCTCCGATCGATTTGCCAGGTTGCAGATGTTCGTGTCGGCGGCGGCATTAGAGATAAGGAAACGGCCGTCTCGCTTCTGAAAGCCGGTGCTCAACGACTGATTATCGGAACCAAGGCGTCGCCTGAATTTCTCCAAGAACTCCCCAAAGAAAAGGTAATGGTGGCACTCGATCATAAAGGAGATGTCGTAGTCGATCAGGGTTGGGTAAACAGCACTGGTGAAACAGTCTGGCAAAGAGCAGAACGATTGGCGCCATTTTGCAGCGGTTTCCTCACGACATTTGTTGAGAAAGAAGGTTGCCTCGAAGGAATCGACATTGAGGCTGTTAAGAAACTGAAGGAAACACTGGCCGGACAGCTCACCGTAGCTGGTGGCATAAAAAACTCAGAAGAAATCCAAGAAATTTCGTCGATGGGAATCGATGTGCAAGTCGGAATGGCATTGTATACAGGGAAAGTAAATCCTGCCGAAGCGGTTGTGGGAAGTTTGAAATTCAATGATGACGGTTTGATCCCAACTATAGTGCAAGACGTGCGCGGCCAAGTCCTCATGCTCGCTTACAGCTCTGAAGAATCTCTTCTGAAAGCGTTGAACGAAGGGAAGGGCGTGTACTATAGTCGTTCTCGAAAATCGCTGTGGCAGAAAGGCGAGACTTCAGGCAATTCGCAAGAACTCGTTTCATGTCGAGTCGACTGTGACCGAGATTCTCTTATATTTACCGTCAGACAAACTAATGCAGCCTGTCACAACGAGACATACAGTTGTTTTGGAACTGCATCGTCAGATCGAAAATTTGGTATCGATCAACTTTTCGAAGTTTTGCAGTCGCGCAAGGAAAAACCCACACCCAATTCATACAGCGCGACTCTCTTTGCTGATAGACGCGTTCTTCTCAAGAAGATCATGGAGGAAGCTTTTGAAGTCACATCATTCGAAGACAAAGCAAATCTGCGCTGGGAAATTGCAGATCTGATTTACTTCCTGAGCGTGTTGGCTGTCGATGAAGGTATTCAATGGTCCGAGATCGAAGCTGAACTCGGCGGACGGAAAAGATAGGAGATTATCAATGAGTGTTTCCAGTCAAGCAATTGATATCATGCCGATTTACACCGGCGCCCTGATTGTTGAGTGGCAGAAGAAGAATTCTCTTGAGAGTAAATCGCAATTCGAATGCAGCTCTGATGCAAACAATAATATTGTTGATGTGGTGGCAGAGATCATCAGAACGGTTTCCAAAGATGGAGACAAAGGACTTCAAGCCATTGCGCAGCGGCTTGGTGACAGACCTCCACGAGCCATCGCTGTTGGAAAAGAAGAAGCTTTGAAGATCGAGTCTCGCATGTCCGCATCAACCATCGATGTTCTCAAATCTGCAAAAGAAAACATCGAACGATTTGGTAAAGGCATACTTGAAACAGTAAAAGCTGTTCAATTAGATTTTGGTGAATACCAGGCTGGTTTTGCCTTGTCACCTGTTCGTCGCGTGGCTTGCTACATTCCAGCCGGACGTTATCCTCTTGCATCCACGGCTTTGATGACGGCTGTAACCGCGCGTGTCGCGGGAGTCGAACAGGTCTGCATCGTCTCTCCAAAACTCAACGATGAGGTGATTTTTGCCGGCACCATTGCCGGTGTCACTGAGTTCTACGAGATTGGCGGCGCCCAGGCAATTGCCGCACTTGCTCTGGGTACTGAAACAATACCAGCTGTCGATATGATCGTTGGACCTGGCAACGCATATGTCACAGAAGCAAAAAGACAGTTGTTCGGCACTGTAGGCATCGATATGCTCGCTGGACCGAGCGAAGTAGCAGTCATCGCCGATGGTGGCGCCAACCCTGAGTGGGCAGCGCTCGATCTCCTCGCTCAGGCAGAACACGATCCATCTTCGCGAGTTTACTTACTCACTGATTCTAATGAGTTAGCAATCGCTGTTCAAAATAAACTCGCAGAACAACTATGTAAGACCTCGTTTCCAGATTTTGTCAGTGACGTTCTGAAACAAAGTGCAATTCTGGTTCTCAATTCGCTGCAAGAATGCTGTCGCATTGCCGATGTAATTGCACCGGAGCACCTTGAACTGATGGTGGCAAATCCAAAAGTGTTGCAACCATTACTCAAAAACTATGGTGCCTTGTTTGTCGGCTATGACGCATGTGTTCCTTTCGGCGATTATATGGCCGGACCGAATCACACTTTACCTACCAATAAAGCAGCAAGATTCGCTGGTGGTCTCAGTCCTCTCACTTTTCTGCGCGGTCAAACATGGCTCGCGGTTTCACCGAATCCCAAAACGCTCGCATCGAAAACGGCATCATTCGCCAATATTGAAGGATTAGTCGGACACGAACTTGCGGCGTCAAGCAGATTGCGAAAGTGAAAACTGTTTTGTGGGCGCGGGGAACCAACCAGAGGTCTTCGCGTCGTCCCTCCCGAACAACCGAGGAGGGTTAACAATGAAAAAATTTGTACTTGGCTTTACAGTCGCTGCCGTGGCGCTGAGCGCCGCAGTCACAGCGATTCCGGCCGCCAGTGCCGACACAGTAATCGAGGAAAGAACTGAGCAAGGACCGGCACAGGTGATCGACAGCTGGATGGAGCCGTCTGTTGTGCGCACTCGAGAAGTGAAAACCGAATCGGGCGAAAGTGCAATCATCCACGAACCATTGATCATGGAACGTCATGAGCGAGTCGTAGTGCCGATGAGCGAAACCAAAACTTCGACGACTGTTTTTCCTGCCAGAGAAAGAATTGTTGAAAAACAAGTCGTAGTCGCGAAGAAATCTCGTTCTTGCCATCATGCTAAGAGAAAGATTTCGCACCGCAGTTGTCATGCCAAAAAGCATCACGTTGCCTATCGCCCGGCACGACGCTTTGTGGCGCAGAAAACAGTCGAGTCTGAATCTCGACCCGCACAAGTCGAACAGACCGAACAGACAGTCGAGCGCGACGTAATTTACGAAAGACGTCACCCAGCGTTAGACCTCTATTAAGAACCTTAATGACATTTCTGCTAGTATTCTAGAGACTGGCAGAGGCTAATGTCATGCAACCAACTGAACGATTTTCAGGTCTGGCCGAGATCTATCAGGCATCGCGACCGAGCTATCCGAAAGAAGCTATCGATTTTATTGTGTCGCACTGCCAACTCTCACAACAGTCTCTCCTCGTTGATGTAGGATGCGGCACTGGGATTTCGGCCAGACTTTTTGCTGAGCGCGGAATCAAAACAGTTGGTGTAGAGCCCAACGAAGACATGCGCAAAACTGCTGAAGCTGCCGGCGACATGAAATCGGCAGACGGCAAAGCGAATCCTGAGTACGTTGACGGCACCGCGGAGAATACCACTCTCAAAGATGAGTCAGTTGATGCGGTGTTGGCTGCCCAAGCATTTCATTGGTTTGAACCAAACAAATCACTTGCTGAGTTTCGTCGCATTTTGAAAGAAGATGGCTTCATAGTTCTAATGTGGAACGAGCGCGATGAAGCTGATTCATTCACCTTCGAATACGGGGAACTGTTCCGCAAGCTTCCCGACACTAAAAGCGTTGAGCTGAACCGTGGCAAAGCCGGGCACCATTTGATGGAAAGCAAGATTTTCCGAAATGCAAAACGATTTGATTTTAAGAATTCACAAACGGTCAATCTCGACGGTTTGCTAAACCGAGCCTTTTCAGCATCCTATGCCCCCAGGGGCGGTGCTAACGAGAAGCTGCTTAAAGACGGTCTCACTGCCGCTTTCGATAAATTTCAAAAAGATGGAACCGTAAATCTCTGTTATGAAACTTCCGTCTATATCGCCCAAAAATAAGTTTGACGCTCCTTGTCGCGCGTAACAATAGCTGAGCTTCCAGGAACTGGTCCGCCTCAATTCCGTCGATCTTTCAACGGACCCGAGGTGCCCCATGTTTTCGAGACCCAGACCCACAGCCTTATTCGCTCTGCTAGCCCTGTTGCCGATAATTTTCATCCCGAGCGCTGAAGCTGTTTCCGCAAGGCACTCAAATGCCAGCAAGAGACCATCCGGTACCACGCACAGTACCGCGCTTCACAAGCCGCAACCGCGCGCGGTTGCATCGAAAAAAACAACCTCGGTGGCTAAGACAACAAACTCTGCAAAAAAGCAAAAAATCCAAACGACCTCGGCACAAAAACAAACACAGAGACAAACGACCTCCGCACAGAAAAAAATCACCTCCGCTGCGCCCGGTAGGGGCGACATCATGCGTCGCACGCACCCAATACCAACTGCACAGGAAACCGATCGTGTCACCGAACTGAGCAGCCAAGTAAAACACCTGAGCACCCGAGTAGAAGATCTAACCGCCCAGATCAAACTGTTGAACGAACAGTTGAGCAAGCAAACAAACGATCAAACGAAACCGACAAAACCGCAACAACTTGCGGTTCCTACCAAAGTGAAACCACCCGTGGTACCGGCGAAGTCGCAACCACCGGCGGTACCGGAGAAGTCGCAACCAGCAGTGGTACCGGCGAAGTCGCAACCACGCGTGGTACCGGAGAAGTCGCAACCACGTGTGATACCGGCGAAGTCGCAATCACCTGTGGTTCCAGAAAAAGTGCAACCGCCGGTCGCTCCACCGGCGCAAAAGGGTCCGCCCCTGTTGCCCAAAGCCACCCCCTTGATCAAACGAGCCGCGTCCGCCATGGGTATCCCAATTCCCTGGAAATCCGTTCCCGCGTCATCGGGAAGCGCCGTCCCCGCACCGTTCGCCGCATCCGTAGACGGTAACATTCAAAGCTCGATCCGAGAACTCCGCCGCAAATCACTGACCATCCCGGTTGACGGCATTACTCCGGAAAGCATGAAGGGCAATTTCTATTCTAAACGAGGCGCCCGGCAGCACAATGCCGTAGATATGCTAGTACCAAGATATACACCAATTCACGCTGTTGAAGCCGGCACCATAGGTCGGCTCTTCACCAGTGCTGCCGGTGGATTGACAATTTATCAATTGGATCCGTCTCACAAATTTGTCTACTACTATGCTCACCTCGACCATTACGCAGACAACCTGCATGACGGAGACACCGTCAAACGAAATCAGGTGATCGGATACGTCGGCACCACCGGTAATGCCCCAGCCAACTGCCCACATCTTCACTTTGCCATCAGCACCGTTGGAGAGCATGGCAGTGTATTCCACGGAACGCCTATCGATCCATATGAGGTCTATCGCTAGATGAAAAACCTTCTCAATATTCTTATCGCAACACTGTTCTTGGCCGGCAGCACATGTTCAAATGTCGATGCGGCGCAACCAAAGCCGGCACCGTATTCGCCACCACCATTCATTAATGGACATTACGTGCTTGGCGCCACAATGAAGACTAATGGTTATCATTCTGGAGAACCTGTTGTGGTGGTTGTCGACAAAGGCAGTCACTTGACGCATGTTCTGCAACTGCAAGGCGATCAAATCGCCCGCATTCTTACCGTTTCGAACGCGGTCGGAAAGGGCTCCACGCCTACTCCACCCGGGCGATACATCGCGAGTAAGAGAGAACTCGATCCGGTCTGGGTTCCACCAGTAAGCATTGATAAGAAGCAAAAAAAAGTAAAACCATTCAGCGAAGATCATAAGAACCCACTTGGCGCCGCGCGCATCAGGCTGAACAAATTTCAAATCGCACTGCATGGCACCAACGCACCGCGAAACATTCGCCGCAGTGTAAGCCATGGTTGCATCAGACATTCCAATCAAGATATCATGAAATTGTATAGCCTGGTGAAGCCTGGTACTGTTGTCTACATCGTCAACAAATGGCGCGGCAAGGTAATCAACGAACAGGACTTTGGTATCAACGCAAAGAAAATAGCGAAGAAGTGACTGTGAGGTTTCGCGATTTTGCCGGCAATGCGAACCACAACGTATTGTCGAACTCAATCTTCACTTTTCTCGAGAAACGCTCACCTGTGAATTCTTCACGCTTGGCACCGAGCGTGCCACCATGCGATTCCACGATCAATTTACATAGAGCCAGTCTCACACCAATTCCCGGACGTCCGCCGTCATAGAGTGGTGTGTCGGAGACGCGTTCAAAGAGATCGTCGATTGGATCAGCGGAATGTCCGCCGACATATTTCAACTTGATAGTGTGTCCTGATTCGGTTTCATCTTCGACCTCAAGAACAATACGAGTGCCTGGTGTCGCTTCATCAATTGCAAATGTCAGGAAGTTGATGAGCACTTGCCCTATCTTTGGTTTATCGCAGTTGGCCTGCCAATCACCGGTAGGCACGCTGATCTCAATATTCTTCTCATCCGCGATCGATTTAACATTACCGACCGATTCAGAAATCAAGGCACCAAGTCCGGTGGCTTGCAATATCACGGGCATTCGTCCAGCCTGTAATTTTTGATAATCGAGCAAGTCGTTTACGAAGTCTATCAGTTGTTCGATATCTTGAACCGACTTCTTCACTTTCTTCTGCGCCGATTCAGGAATCGGTCCTCTCACTCCGGCAGACATCATAGTAATCGAAGCAAGCATGGCTGTTAATGGGCTTCTCAGATCGTGGCTGATCATATCGAGGAAATCTTGTTTCAACCGTTCGATGTTCTTTTCTTCAGTAACATCGTGCACTACGCAGAATAAACGATCGTCATTATCAGACCAGAATGCCGACCATCTGGTATCAATTGCGGTGCTGTCCGCCTTGCGCATGCGAAGCTCGAACACCTTCGACTTTTGCGAAATCACAACACTTGTTATTTCGTCTTCTGCCTTCACCAGGTCCTCTTCAAGTACCATATCATAAATCGATTTTCCAATCAGTTCTTCCTTATCGCAACCAAACATAGTTGCAGCATAGGGGTTCACTCTGGTAAAGACACCGCTGGCATCCAACGAACAAATCAAATCTGCCGCATTGGTTATCATCGCCTGTTCGGTCGACATTGCTTGCTTGATCGCAGTAGACGTTGCATGAATTAAACGATCCAGTTGAGCAAACTCGTCATTGCCAGGCAGCGATGGAAGCAACTCTTCATGCGCCGACAGCCGATGACTATTGAATGTGAGACGAACGAGCGGGCGATTGATCCCTGCAACAAACAGAAGAGCCATAGCAATTGCAATCAGAATACTCGCAACAAATGCGACGATCAAAACTACCTTGACCTTATCCTGAAGCGCTACGAGAGCAGGACTCGGAGCGTCCGTTTGCTTTTCATTGCCGACCAACAAATTGCCGAGGGCATTCATGAATGTTTGACAGGTCGTCATCATCGCATGATCGAGTGGACGCTTCACCTTGCGCCAATGCTGAAGACCCTTTGCTTGTTCCTTGCACGCCCAATCGAATAGATTGAACATATCATTTGAAGCAGTATGAAAATCGACGATTTCTTGAGGATCAGCGGTTCCGCATTCCTTAGCTAGATCAACGACATTCTTCAACTTCGGCTTCAGCCTCTCGACCTTTTGACCTGAGGTTGTCGAATCCATAAGCTGATTGCGTTCGTGTCCGAGATATGAGTATGTCACAATCTCGATCACATCTCTCATCACCTCGTGCCCACTACTTGCCAGTTCACGATCGCGTGATTCTTTTATCAATTCAGTTTGCAATTGCAAAAGAACAACAAACAGAGCTGATACGAAAACAAGTTGACACAGCAGCGGAAAGCCCACCAATAAGATTCCTTGCATTCGTATCTTCGGCTTCAGCATGTCGGCTCCTGATTTGATTTGAGAACCGGCACTCTGATCCAGAAAGTACTGCCTTTGCCAATCTGACTTTCAACGCCAACGCACCCACCATGCAGTTCTACAATTGCTTTCACAATTGCAAGACCAACGCCTGTGCTTTTCATTTCCAAATTGGAAGCAGCCTGCGACTGTCCGAATTTTTCAAAAATTAGTGCGCGATCTTCAATTGGAATTCCTGGACCCTGATCGGCAACGCTAATTTCGACAAAGTCATCTTTGTGTGAAACAGCAAACGTTATTGTTGAATGTTTCGGAGAGAACTTAATTGCATTGGACAACAGATTTGTAATGACTTGAACCAATCGTTTCTCTTCCGCCAGCATAGTGCCGTCATCAGTCGGACGTGATACACGAACGCCCGCTTTCTGCGCCAATGTTTCCAACGAATCTGCCGCCAATGTGCATACTCTGGCGGCGCTGGTGGGAGCAAGATTGAGTGTCAGTTTCCCGGCTTCCAGTTTTTCCAGTTCTAGCAATTCATTGACCAATTCGATCAGTCGTTTCAAACTGATATCCGTTCTCTCCAATGAAACGAGCGCGGCTTCCGACAGCGGCTCGGCACCATCTGCGGTGAGCTCATCCAGATCCTCTTTTATCTTATTAAGAGGACCGCGCAAGTCCTGCCCGACGATAGCAACGAATTTCTTTTTCTGGTTCGATACCGCCCGCAGTTCCGTCACGTCGTGAACGACACAATAGAATGTTTTATCTTGAGTAGACGAGTGAACTTTCCACAACGAATTCTTTAACGTGCCATCCTTGCATTTAACGATATTCTCGAATTCCGATTCGGCATCGCCTTTTTCCGACAATGCTTCCAGTTCTGTTTTGGTATTGTCCATAGTGCCGGGAGTCACCAGGTTCATTAGTGGCGTACCGAGAAGCTCGTCAGGGGTATAATTCCAGATCTTCGAAACTGCCTGATTAACGCGAACTATCCTCAATCTGCCATCGAGCGTGAGAATAATATCGGCGGCATTGTCGAGAATGGCTCGTTCTCTTCTCCAGAATTCACTCAGTGCTTTTCCTGAATGATTGAGAGCAAGCTCCAGCTCAGCCATCTCATCGGTACCCGGCACTGCAGGCGGTGGCGCGTTGCCGGCAGCGATCATATGCGCACTCTCGCTTATCCGATATAATCTGCCTTCGATATCAACAATGAAGAACCTCGCGAGAAATATCGTTATCAAGCAACTGCAACCAACGCCGAAGATCAAAAAGCCACCGAGTTGTTGTTGCAACTGCGCGATCTTTTCCGGTTCTTCGGCAGATACTCTTGATTCAATATCCATAACTTGCTGAGACATATTCCGCAAGTTCATCATGGTGAACAGTATCTCTTCACGCGGCAAATATTTCATTCGGCTGCCCACCGGAATGGTGGGATCATCGAAAACTCTGCGCATCTGTTTCAGCAGACCGAGCGCTTGCTCTCGGATCTCCACTGCTTGTTCGTAGACTTCTTTGAGTTCCGGATTCGTATCCTCGTTGAATCCAACAAAACTATCGGTGGAATTGACCATCTTCGCAATGTTTTCAAATTCCAGCGTTTGACGTTCTTCAAAAGTAGTATTGCCCTCGCTGCCGATTGATACCATGCCGAGCGCGATTGCATTGTTCATATTTTGAATGCGCTGTATCGTTTTGGTGGCATGTTGAATTTGTGCCAGATCATGTTCCGCGTTAAAGATCCAACACGCCAGTATGGCAACGAAAATCAGTTCGAACATAACTGGTATCAAAACCAGAATGACGCCTTTTTGTTTAGTTTTGAGACTCGAGAACACTATAATGACTACTCTTTAGATCTTGGCACTATCGATCATCAGATCATCTATTAATAGGTAGTATGGTAGATTGGCTTCCACAATTGCAACTTTAATTGGAGACATTGATGTTCGTCGATTGCGAGAAAACCGGTTCCATTGAGCTTTACCACCTTTTGCTCGGCTGTGTCGTGCCTCGTCCGATTGCCTGGATCTCCAGTCAGAATGACTCTGGGGCTTTAAATCTTGCACCGTTTTCGTTCTTTAATGCTTTCTCAGTCGATCCGCCTATTGTCGGCATCGGAATCGGCTTAAAAAGACGGGTTGACGCGGATGGAACAACCACATACGTGCCGAAAGACACTCTAGCCAACATTCTTGCTACCGAAGAATTTGTTGTGAACATCGTCAGTCGATCGCTGGCAGACAAAATGAATCGATCGAGCGGCGAATATCCAGCTGCCATCAACGAGTTCGAGGTAACTGGTTTGACGCCTCAAGGATCTACCATGATCAAACCACCGCGTGTAGGAGAAGCCAAAATTGCGATGGAATGCCGCTTGCACCAACCCGTTGATCTCGGCGGTTCCACTCTTGTGCTGGGAAGAATCGTTTGCATCCACGTCAAAGACGAAGTCTTGAAGAACGGCTCGG